>OFHB01000273.1_pt1 | contig 37719 bp, 34 predicted proteins | sample 1521881 | NCBI WGS metagenome assembly OFHB01 (sample SAMEA3504090, study PRJEB24116) | mouse gut metagenome | biome: mouse gut; feature: mouse-associated habitat; material: faeces | place: Denmark | collected 2011
AGGCTTCGCCGTGGTAGCGGACGAGGTGCGTAATCTTGCCTCCAAGTCCGACGAGGCTGCAAAAGCCACCAAGGGTCTGATTGAGAACTCTGTTCAGGCTACCAGCCGTGGAAGCAAGATCGTTGACGAGGTGTCCGCTACTCTGGACAAGACTTTGAAGCTGGTAACGCAGTCCAATGCGGCCATCAGCGATATCGTCAGCGCCGTACAGAGCGATGCAGAATCCATTGCTCAGGTTACCGAGGCCATTGGCCAGATCTCTTCCGTGGTACAGAGCAACTCCGCCAGCAGCGAGGAATCCGCCGCCGTCAGCGCCGAGCTCTTCGAGCAGGTGCACCTCCTCCAGGATCAGGTGAGCCGCTTCCGCCTGAAGAAGTGATTGGGGTGCTGCCCCAAGTTCAGGCACATGGGTCTATCTGGCAGGGAAGCCCTTCCGGTATTTTCCGAAGGTGACAGGAGGGGCTCTCCTGGCGGCTTTGCCGCCGCCCTGCCAGCTAAGACTCCAGGCACTTCCTTGTGCCTTCTGCCAGGGTAAGGCCGAAGGCCGTGCAGGGCGAGACACCGGGGGCACCCCGGCACGCCGGATTACTGGAGGAGCTGGAGGACGGACTGGGGCTGCTGGTTCGCCTGGGCCAGCATGGCCTGGGCGGACTGCACCAGCACGTTCATCTTGGTGTAGTTCATCATCTCTTTGGCCATATCGGTATCCCGGATACGGCTGTTGGCGGCGCTCAGGTTCTCAACCGCAACGTCCAGGTTGTTGATGGTGTGCTCCAGACGGTTCTGGAGAGCACCCAGCCCGGCGCGGGTGGAAGAAACCGTGTTGATGGCGGTCTTGATCTTGTCGATGGCGTCGCTGGCGGAGTCCGGAGTCTTGATGGAGAGCTTCTCCAGGCCCAGGCCCTTGGAGCTCATGTCGCCGATGCTGACGGTCATCTTGTTGAAGTCGTCGGCGGTATCGCCAATCTGCAAGGTCAGACCCTTGGTAGTGTCCTTGGGGGTGACAGACTTATAGGTGATGAGGGATTCGAAATCGGCCACAGTGGTCAGCTTATCCTGCACAGCCTTATCGGGGGCACCGGTAGCGCCAATCTCATCCAGGACGATCTTGCCGGGTTCTGCCTCTTCGGAGCCGATAGTGAAGTTTTTGTTCTTCATCAGGGACAGACCACGGGCAGCCTCCTCCAGGCGCTCGTTACCGGTAAGGCCCTTGGTCAGGGTGATGGTGTTGCCATCCACCTTGAAGGTGTCGCCCTCGGTGAAGGTGTAGGTCTCACCTGCAATGGTGATGCTGCTGCCATCGGTGATGCCGTCCTTGAAGATATCGCCCAGGTTAAAGGTGGTGCTGGCATACTGGCCCGCAACCTCATCCTGACCCTTGACGTTGTTGGTGGTAGCGGCGTTGAAGTTGCCAGTCAGCCCACCGGTAGCGCCTGCGGGAGGATTGGCGCCAGCGGCCGCCTTGAAGGTCAGGCCGGTGTTGATGGCGTCGGTGCCCAGGTCGGCAACAGCGGCCAGGCCTGCCGCATCAACGGTCAGCAGGGCATTGCCATCGGCATCCACCAAATTAATGTCTCCAGCCGCAAAAGCAGCATCCTCACTGATCTTGGTGTTCCCGACATACAAAGCAACATTTGCGCCATCAGACTTGATGGTGACATCGCCATCGGCGGTGACGCCCGCTTTCGCAGCAGCGGCCAGAATAGCGTCATTGTCGGCGGCTTTGAAGTCCACGGTCTTGAAGTTATCTTCGTCAAGACCAGGGGTAATCTGCTCGCCGGTATTGACCGCAGTATCAAAAGCGGTAGCAGCGATGGCGTTAGCGCCATCATCCGCCAAAGTCACACTGCCAAGGTCGGTACCGGCCACAGGGTTCGCCCCGTCAAAGGCGGCAAAATTGTAGGTAACATCCGCGCCATCACCAGCAGTAGCGGCAAAGGCTATGGCGTTGCCATCTGCATCCACCGCCACACCAACCTGCTCATTACCAACATACAGGCCCAGGTTGCCGTTGCCATCCTTCTTAAGGTTGACATCCTGCGCAGTGGTGACACCACTTCCAAGACCGACCTTGTTAGCATTGATGTATTCTGTCAACTTGGTCGAATCAAAGGAAAGCGCGGCAGCAGCGTTGGCGGGTGTACCCGCAGTACCGGTAGCGCCTGCAGTAGCATCGGTCCAATTAGTGACCACGCCGGTAGCAACGCCGCCTTCCAGGGTGGGGGCATCGGCAGCTCTGTTTACCTTGTTACCGTTTACATCCGTAGCAGTCATGGTGACATCCCGGTTGACATCGAAGGTCTCCCCCTCGTCATCCGCGGTGAAGGTCACCTTGCTCCCGTTTACAGTGGCGGTGGCAGCAAAGCCGCTAACCTCCTGGTTACCCAGCGCGTCAAAGGCGTTCTTGACCTCGGTGGCCAGCTCCTCGGCAGTATACTTTTTGTCTGCAGCAGCGGTAATGGTGAGGGTCAAATCGCCCATCGTAATATCCAGTGTCTCGTTGGCCTTGGCATCCCAGGACAGGGTGTCCAGATCCAGGCTAAAGGAGGCATTGGCCGCAGCGGTGGCAGGGGCGCGGAGCAGGGTATCCTCGCCGAGGGTGGTGCCCTTGTCAGGCAGAAGGCCAGCAGCGGAGCCGGTGACGGTTTTGCCGCCCTGGTCCAACTCGCCGTTGAGCAGCTTGGCGCCGTTGAAGTTGGCGGACTTGGAGATGCGGTCAATTTCCTCCAGCAGCTGATCCACTTCGGCCTGGAGAGCGTCACGCTCGGTGCTGGTGTAGGTGCCGTTGGCGGACTTCGTCGCCAGCTCCACCATACGGTTGAGCATAGCGTGGACCTCGGTGAGGTTGCCTTCGGCGGTCTGGATAAGGGAGATGCCGTCCTGGGCGTTGGCAGAGGCGGTTTCCAGGCCGGTAATCTGGGCCTTCATCTTCTCGCTGATGGCCAGGCCCGCGGCGTCGTCACCGGCCCGGTTAATCCGGAAGCCGGAGGACAGCTTTTCCAGAGACTTTGTGACAGCGCTGGTGTTCATGCCCAACTGCCGGTAAGCGTTGAGCGCCATTGTGTTGGTTCTTACGACCATTCCCATTGTAATACCTCCATCCAACCGGCGTCTAGTACCAGCGTCCTTTATCTGGTCCTGTCAGACCTCCGGCTGTTCTAAAATAATATTTTTTCAAGCCCTGCCTGCCGCTGCGCGCACTGCGGCGGACAGGGATGAAAACAAATTTGTTGCGGGTCCCTCCCGCGGGCTTACAGGCTGGGAGCGGGGTCCGCCTCCTGGGGGATACCCAACCGCTCCATCTCTTTGCGGGTCTTTTTGGTCCGCTTGCCGATTTTCTTGGAGCGGATGGCCTCCAGCTTCCGCTGGACCTCCTGGCAGTCCGCAAGCATTTCACTGCGGGCAATCTTCACATCCTCCGGGGCCTCGATGGCGATCTTCACCTGGTCGCCGTTGCCGCCCTCGAAAACGCTGATGAAAATGTTGTCGTTTAGGACGAGAAACTCCCCCAGCTTTCTGGTTAAAACTAGCATATCCTTTGCCTCCATGCTTCTGCCGCTTGTTCCAAAAAGTATACCTTTTGATAGTGGGGAAATTTTTTTCCGGAGCGCTTTAGTTTCCGGAAGATTGACCGAATATGTAGGAGTGAAAGCACTTCCGGGATGGAATATGCACAAATTAAAGCTGCCGTTTCAGCACTATCAGAAGGTATACCTTTTGGTAGTGTTTTTTATTGTCCAGATGGTCCTGCCACCGTCCGGTACTCCCGCAAGCGCCGGTAGAAGGTCCCGCGGGAAAGGCCGGTTTGGGCCAGCGCTTCGGCGAAGGGCAGCTGGCCGCTTTCCCACTCCGATATGATGGCGGGGAAATCCTCCGGCGCGGGCACCACCGGCCGCCCAAACTGGACCCCCCGCTCCTTTGCCGCCGCAATTCCCTCCGCCTGGCGCTGCCGGATGTTCTCCCGCTCCTTCTGTGCCACAAAGGAAAGGATTTGCAGGGTGAGATCGGCGATGAAGGTGCCCATCAGGTCCTTGCCGTTGCGGGTATCCAGCATGGGCATATCCAGCACGCAGACATCCGCCTGAATCTCCTTTGTAAGCACCCGCCACTGCTCCAGTATCTCCCCGTAGTTGCGCCCCAGCCGGTCGATGCTTAGGACGCAAACCAGGTCGCCGGAGCGCAGCCTGGCCACCAGCCGCTGGTACTCCGGCCGCTGGAAGTCCTTGCCGGACTGCTTGTCCACGTAGATGCGGCCGCTTTGTATCCCCCTGCTCCGCAGCGCCGCCCACTGCCGCGCCTCGTTTTGATCGGTGCTGGAAACCCGGATATATCCGTATGTCATGTTTGCCGTCCTCCCTTGTCCGCGGTCTATCCCGCAGGTGATAAGTGGTACTAAAATAATAACCTCTCCGCCAAAGCCGGGGGGATATGTGCGGGAGGGAGGAAGGACAAAAAAGCGCTGCCCTTGTATCGGTTGTCGCTTGTCAAAACCGGGGGAATGGGCTACAATGGATAGAAGCCATAAAACCCCTGTGCCCACATCTTTAAAGGAAGAGGTGCTATATGATGAAAAGGAAAAACCGGCTACTGGCCCTGGGGGCTGCTCTGCTGCTCCTCTTTGGGTGCGCCCCGGCGGAGGGCTCCGGTTCCTCCGCCCCGCTGCCCCCGCAGGAGCCCGCGGTCTTTTCCGCCCCGGATCCGGAGCCTGTCCGGGCGGTGCTGGTGGCGGTGGGGGATAACCTCATCCACGATGTAATCTACCAGCAGGCCCGGCAGCGCGCCGGGGGGGAGGGGTACGACTTCGCCCCGGCTTATGAAAAAATCGCCCCCCTGGTGGCCCAAGGGGACTTCGCCTTCATCAACCAGGAAACCCTCCTGGCCGGGGACGAGCTGCCCCCTTCCAGCTATCCCGCTTTCTGCTCCCCCACCGAGGTGGGCCGGGAGATGCTCCGGCTGGGGTTCAATCTCTTTTCCACCGCCAACAACCACTCCTTGGACTGGCGGGTGCCGGGCATCCAGGCGGCGGGGCGCTTTTGGGAGCAGCAGGAGGACATCGCGATGGCGGGTTGCTACTGCACCCAGGAGGAGCGGGAGGGGATCGCCTATCTCACCCGCAACGGGATGACGGTGGCCCTTATCGCCGCCACCGAGCTGACCAACGGCATCCCCCGGCCGGAGGGAGAGGTGGGGGTGCTGCTGCTAAACGAGGACCGGGAGCTGATCCTCCAAAAGCTGGAGACCGCCGCCCAGAACGCGGATTTTGTGATTCTCAGCCTCCATTGGGGCATTGAGGGAAGCGGCTACTACACCGACGGGCAGCGGGAGCTGGCCCAGCTCCTGGCGGAGGCCGGGGCGGATTTAATCCTGGGGCACCATCCCCATGTCCTCCAGGGCGGAGAATACCTGGAGACCAGCCGGGGGCGCAGCTACGTGGCCTATTCCCTGGGGAACTTCATCTCCGCCCAGCGGGGGGCGGAAAACATGCTGGCGGGCTTTTTGCAGGTGGAGCTGGAGAAGGCCCCCCATGGGGAGCGGGCGGAGATTCGGGGGGTGAATTTTATCCCCACCGTCACCCACTACGGACCGGGGTACCAGGAGGTAAGCGTCTGGCCCCTTTCCCAGTACACCCCGGAGCTGGCCGCCGCCCATGGGGTGCGACAGTACGCCCCCGCCTTCGGCTGGGATTACCTGACGGAGCAGCTGGCGGGGCTGGACTTCCAGGCGGGCGGGGAGCCGGACAAAACCTCCCCATAAGGAAGGAGACCGTTGCAATTCATGAATCATCTGAACCAAAAGACCAAGGGTATTTTCTGCATCGTCACCGCTGCGTTTTTCTTTTCGGTGATGAACGTTTTTGTGCGTCTGGCGGGGGATCTGCCCTCGGTGCAAAAGAGCTTTTTCCGCAACCTGGTGGCCATGTGCTTCGCCGCCCTGATTCTCTTTAAGGAACACAAGCCGGAGCCTCTGGACCGGGACAAGGTGTGGTGGCTGGTGCTGCGCTCCGTCTTTGGCACCGCCAGCCTGCTGTGCAACTACTACGCGGTGGACCACCTGGTGATGGCCGACGCCGCCATGCTCAATAAAATAGGGCCTTTCTTCGCCATTCTGTGCAGCTTCTTTCTTCTTAGGGAGAAGGTCTCTTTTGTCCAGGGGCTGGCGGTGGCGGTGGCCTTTGGGGGCAGCCTGCTGATTGTGAAGCCTACCGGCTTTGACATGGAGACCTTCCCCGCCATCATCGGCTTTCTGGGCGGGGCCTTTTCCGGCATCTCCTACACCATGGTTCGGGTACTGGGCAAGAAGGGGGTTCGGGGACCTTTCATCATCTTTTTCTTTTCCACCTTCTCCTGCGCCGTCACCCTCCCCGCCCTGCTGCTGGATTACCATCCCATGAGCGCCGCCCAGCTGGGGAGCCTGCTGATGGCGGGGCTTTCCGCCGCCGCGGCACAGTTCGCCGTCACCTCCGCCTACCGGTACGCCCCCGCCAAGGAGCTTTCGGTCTACGACTATTCCCAGGTCCTTTTCTCGGCGGTGCTGGGCTTCTTCCTCTTCCAGCAAATCCCGGACGCCCTCAGCTGGGTGGGGTATCTTATCATCTTCGGCACCGCCGTGCTGATGTTCCTTTATAATAATTCCCGCCCGGCGGAAGGATAACCAGGGCTTCGCCCCGGACCCCACTTCTTTTTCTTCTTGCGAAAGAAGAAAAAGAAGCAAAAAGAAGAACGGCCAACTTTTCCTGAGGCAGCAGATCCTTTCATAGCAAAAGGACACGCAATTCTGCCAACCCCAACAAACAGTTTGGGCTCCCTCTACCGCCTGAAACGGCAAAGGGAGCCCAAACTTTTGGAAAATTTTTTGGCAGGCTGTTTTACCGGAAATCCCGAATCATATCAAGAACCATCCGGGAGAACCGCAGCCGGTCGGCGCCCAGGGCCACATAGCAGTTTTCCGGGCGGTCGGGGTAGGCGCGGGTATCGCAGATGGTCTGTCCATCGGCGAAGCCACCGCTTATGTCCACATCCACCCGCATATGGCGGACGTCGGTGAGCACCTCCGGGTCAAGGAGGTAGGCCACGCATAGGGCGTCATGGATGGGGGCGGAATCCGGGAGGTCCTGGGGCTGGTAGGCGTTGTAGGCCACAATGCGCTCGTCCACCAGGTCTGCCACCGCAATGGCCAGAGGGGTGCCAATCTGGCGCAGCTCCGCTTCGTCCTCCCTTGTGAAATTGGCCTGGTGGGTGGCGTCCAGGGGAACCATGGTGATGGTCTTCACCCCGCTGGTGAGGACGATTTGGGCGGCCTCCGGGTCGGCCCAGATGTTGAACTCCGAAGCGGCGGTGGCGTTAAAGACCTTGAAGCCGCCCCCCATAAAGATGATTTGCCGGATCTTTTCCGCAATGCGGGGCTCCAGGCGCAGGGCCATGCCGATGTTGGTGAGGGGGCCGGTGGGGATGAGGGTAATATCCCCCTCCGACTTCATCAGGGTGTCAATAAGCCACCAAACGCCGTGCTCCGGCTGCTCCCGGCTTACAGGGGCGGGCATGGGCAGGCAATCGTGGTGGTAGGAGATGACCTCCCCCTTCTCGTCCAGCTTGTCCGCCTTGACACCGGTCATGCCGGTGTAGTCCCCGTGGCGGTTGGGCAGGAGCTTGGCTACCATGGAGGTGGCACAGCCCCGGTAGACCGGGGTGCTGCTGCGGAGCATATCCACCACCCGCAGGGTGTTGTCGGTGGTGAAGCCTATCTCCTTGTTTCCCGCCACGGTACTTACCCCCAGCAGGTCAATCTTCGGGGAGAGGATAGCCATCATAATGGCAACGGCGTCATCGGAGCCGGTGTCGCAGTCCAGAATCACTTTCATTTTGTCAGACATGTTGATTCTCCTTCTTGTTTGATGGGGAAGCCTTCGGTCAGTTGGATGGCGGTGGAGAGAAGATTGGCCCGGATGCTCTTTTGGCTGTTCCAGCTGCGTGAATCCCAGGTTTCGCCGCTTACGTCGTCCCCAGCGTAAAGCAGCTGCGCCAGGGGGATGCGGTGGTATTGGGAGACGGCGAAGAAGGCGGCTGCCTCCATCTCCACCGTAAGGCAGCCCTCCTGCCGTCTGGCCTCCACCAGATGGGGAGTTTCCCGGTAGATGGCGTCAGTGGTCCAGGTTTTGCCGGTGGCGTAGGGGATGCCCAGCCGCGCCAGCCCGGCGGCGAGGTGCTCCACCGCCCCAGGGTGACAGGCCACCTCCCGGCTGGGGGGCAGGTAGTGGTAGGAGGTTCCTTCGTCCCGCACTGCGGCGGTGGGCAGGATGATCTCCCCCAGGGAGGAGCCCCCCTGGAGCGCCCCGGCGGCGCCGCAGATGACAAAGCCCCGGCAACCCATGGCGTGGAGCTCTTCAATGGTGCAGGCCGCCCCAGGGGCGGTGAGAAAGGCCATGGTAATGCAGATATCCTCCCCATCCTTCCGGCGGTATTGGTAGATTGGAATGTCCAAAACCTCCGAGTGGAGCTGGCCGATGACCGGAAGCTGCCTTTCCTCCACCAGCTGCTGAAGCTCCCGCCGGAAAAAGGTGATGACGCACCGGGGCGGCAAGGGGGACAGTTCCTCCAGGAAGCCTTCGGGGCGGATGAGGGCCTCCCTGCTGGTGTCGAATTCACAAATGGGATAAGGATTTTTCAGAAGCATCCTTTGCACCTCACAGAATCAGCAGATAAAGGCTGGCCAGCAGCTCCCTGGGCAGGGCGATTGCCAAAAACTCCGGCCGCAGCAGGGGGTCGCCCCCTTCCAGCAGCTGGGCCAGATTTTCCATTACCGTGAGAAGGGCCAGCTCCTTCCCCAGGGCGGCCAGGGCCTCTCCCAGGCCGGCGCCCTCCCTTGGCAGGGTATCGGGGGTGAGATCCCGCTCCCCGTTTTTGCCCCGCTCCACCTGGATGCGCTCCCCCAGGGCGGCGTTAAATTCCTCCATGGTGTAGCGGCGGGTGGGCTCCAGCAGGAGCTTCCAGAGCCGTTGGAAGACATCCCCGTATTCCGGCGCGGCGGAAAGGTCATGCCGCTCCATGGGATCCCTGTCCAGGTCGAACAGCAGGGCGTGGCCGCCTGTGGCGGAGTAGACCAGCTTCTTCTTCCCCTCCATGACGCAGAAATTCCGGTTCAGACTGTTGCCGAAGAAGACTCTGTCTTCCGGCAGGTCAGATACCGCCAGCAGGTTCCTTCCCGAGCGCCCCTCCGGGCAGTCCTGCCCCGCCATGGCCAGGATCGTGGGGTAGATGTCCGCCAGGGTCACAGGGCAGTCGATCCGGACATTGCGGGGAATCCCCAGTTTCCGGGGCAGCCCCCCGCCCTGAGGAAGCCCCGGTCTCTGGGAAATCCCCGATCCCTGAGGAAGCCCCGGTTCCTGAGGAAGCCCCGGTCTCTGGGGCGGCATGATCAGCAGGGGCACATGGGCGCTGCCCTCGAAGAACAGGTTCTTCTGGGACATGTGGTGGTCGCCCAGCATCTCCCCGTGATCCGAGGTGAAGATCACCCAGGTGTCCTTGAACAGGTCGTTCTCCCGCATGGCCCCGAAGATGCGCCCCAACTGGTAGTCCACCTGGGTGATGCAGGCGTAATAGGCACGGCGGCTGGCCTGCTTCTGTTCGGGGCCCAGCAGGTGCATGTTGGTATTCTCGTAAGCCCCCGCCAGGAAGCCCTGGGGGGTGGACTCCACAGTTTCCGACCAGTCCCCAATCACAGGCTCCGGCAGGGGGATGCCGTCATAGATTTCCCAGAAGTTCCGGCAGGGGTCAAAGGGCGGGTGGGGCTTGGTGAAGCTGGCCCAGAGGAAGAAGGGGCGGGTGGCGTCCCTGGTCTCCAGGAAATCGATGGCCTCGTCGGCTATCCAGGTGGTGATGCTGTCCTTTTCCTCCACGGTGGAGAGCACGGGCTCCATCTCGCACTCCCCGATGCCGTGGACTTTCGGGCGGGCAAGGGGCTGCTTTTTATCATATTCCCGCATGTAATCCAGGGGCAGCTTCATGTGTTCGAAGCCGTAGTGGGCTCTGGCGGGGTCGAAGTGCATCTTCCCCTTGGCGCAGGTCTGGTAGCCGGAATCTGTCAGCAGGGCGGGCAGAGTCATGCGGTTTTCCGTGCATTTCTGCATGAAGGCCGCGTGGGAGCCGTTGGAGGTCACGCCGCTCTCATAGCCCTCCAGGCCGGTCATGATGGTCGTGCGGGAGGGCACGCAGATGGGGCATCCGGCATAGCAGGAAGTGTAGCTGGCGCCCATGGCGGCCATGTAGTTCAGGTGGGGCGTGAAGATGCTCTGGTTCCCCCAGGCGTTCACGGTGTCGAAGCGCTGCTGGTCGGTGGTGATCAGCAGGATGTTGTCTTTGGGCATAATGGTCTCCTTTTTTCTCCATAGATATAGTATCTGTAATCCGTGCATCGTCAGTTGCTTTCCGGCGTCTCCTGTAGTCCCATGTAGAGGAATGTCTGTTCGTCCCCCTTGGCGATGCAGAACATCCCGCCGGCCTGGGATACGGAATCCGCCGGATATCCCTCCGTCACCTTATTGAAATCCCGGTCTACAAGATACGCCATGCCGTCCTTTTCCAGCACAAGGGCATATCCCTGGTAAAATCCGGAGCAGTCGGCCCATTCCGGGGAGTCCACCCGGTTGCCCTGCTCGTCCAGATAGAACCATGCCTCTCCGTCGCTTGCCGTATAATACCCGTCTCCCGCCAGCTTGATATACGGATATTTCGCCAGCACCAGCTCCTGCTCATTGGTCACATCCCCCGACGCATCCGTCTGGGCTCTGGAGAAATCAATGAGGAAATCCATCTGCTCCTCCGTACCGTCGTACGTGGATCCCCGCAGCACCAGGCTGGTTCCCCTGTTGATGTACCATTGGCCGCAGTCATAGTAGGACTGCGGCCAGAAGCCATAGATGCAGTCAACCGGATCTCCCTCCAGCGAATACATATCCAGCTGTATGGACTCCCCCGCATTCAGGTCATGTATCCTCAAAAGAGAGGCCTCCAGCCATGGCGTACCCACTATGTATCCGTCCCTGGCGCTCTGCACCGGGCATCCCGGATCATACCCAAATATAGATGTGCCCGCCGAGCCGTTGGAGGAAAAAGTGGCGTAGGCCCCTTCTTCCGTCACCTCTATGGCCGCCCCCTCCGCGCGCATTTCCTCTACCCAGATTTCCTGCAGACGCGCTTCCTGCTCCTCATCCGTCCATACAATGGTTCCGTCCTTCCTGACCCGGTGCATGTTCAGATCGTCCGTGTCGGAATACAGAAATTCTCCATCCTGCAGGCTGGTGATGCCGATGCCGTACCCGTAACCGATCAGCTCATACCTCTGCTCCAGCTCAATCCGGGCGGTCTGCCTGCCCTCCGCGATATCATAACAGCATACCTCCGGCTTCCCTGCCTCATTCATATGTCCGTATGTGACCGCATTTTCGGAAATGCCCATGCAGATAAGCTCCTGCACCTCCAGGAGCACATTTCCCTGTCGGTCAAAAACCGTGGCGTTCTCCCCGTCTCCCAGGGCGAACTGCCCCTGGTCGTTGGGCGTGCAGAGATAGGAAGAATAGCTGTTGGGGACAATCTCCTCCCCCTCCAGATCCACGGCGCCGTACAATCCGTCCCGAAGGGTCACAATGACGCCTCCCGGCGCGTTTCCGTTCACAAACTCCAGACTGGCCTTGTCCGTCCGGATGACCCCCACTGCCTGTTCTCCCTCAGGCTCCTCCTGGCCCGGGGCATCCTCTGCGGTGCCGTCCCCGCTGCCCTCCCCGTCAGCGTCATCCTGCTGTACAGGAGCCAAAACCTCCGAAATTTTTTCCTGCAGCTTTGAATCCTTCTCCAGCTCCGTCCTCACAAAGTCAGGAATCCCCTCCTCCGTGAACTGTTCCAGGGCAATCTCCCCCTTGCCGTCCTTCCATACCGCCTGGGCCCACTGGCCCGCGGCCACCTCCTGGGAGGCGATTACCTCTTTGGTATCGGGATCCGTTATGCTGCACTCCACCACGCCTTCCAGGATGTAAACCCGCAGATGCTCCTCATCCGGAGCCTCCACCCAGCCGCAGGTCCCCCGGATTCCCACTACCATGTTGGAATTGCGTATGTACATGGTCTCGTCCTCCTCCAGCGGCTCCGTCACCTGAAAGAACAGGCTCCCCGCATCCAGTTCGATCTCCAGCTCCTTTCCTGACTTCCGGATGCCGATCCGGCTGTTCTCGTCCATCTTCGCCAGCTTCACGCTGTCCAGGTCGATCCACAGATACCCTTCCTGCTCCGTCCCCAACAGATAGCCGCTGTACAGATTCATGTCCGCCACGGGCTCCAGCTCCTTCTCCTCGTCGCGGACGAATGTCTCGCCTTCCGTTCCCGCAAGCTTCATCGTGGTAGCCGCTGCCTGATTTCCGCAGGCGGCGCCCAAAACCATCAGCCCCAGCGCCACAGCCATCCCTGCAATGCGCGTCATCTTCTCTTTCATGGAAACCCTCCCCCTATCATCTTCCTGGTACTTTCGCTTTCTGCATTGTACCATACCTCCCAAATACCGTCAATCAGCGAAGCAGGGGCATGCTTTGCTCACACCTTGCTTATGTCTGCCCAATTGGGCGGGAAGCCCATTTCTCTCTCAATGCTTTGAAAGGGAATGGTACAGAGCCTGACCGCAAGTTCATCAGTCAGCTTCTTCAAAGCCATGAAAAATGTATCAAATGACTTTTTAGGCAACATTGTCTTGAATATGATAATAATGGCAAAAAGATCATTTTTCCCATAGATAGGATTGTTGCTGCTGTTTACCGGGATACCTAGCTTTCCATGTAAAGACAGTGTTCGTATGCTGTTTGGCTTCATATTGTTGCGCAGCGATTTCAAGTTGTAAAGCCGTTCATCATGGGCGCAGGCGTTACGATAGATGGTAAGGAATTGTCTGCCGATATCATTCTGGTCTTTTTGTTTCAGGTATGAGTAGAATATGCCAATCGTGCCCAGAGAGAGGGCATTCACCAGCACCCATAAGGGGACATAGCCATATTCCAGCATATAGTGGGAAATCATAGGATTGTTTTTAGATAGCTGCCTGGCAATTTCATGCTGCAAGCCGGATATCAGTGCGGAAATTGCCCCTATTTTCTGCGAAGCGGTCATTTTCTCCCACCTTTTGACAGAAATATCGAAATGAGCAATCTTCAGATAATTCTCATGCCCATATTTTGCGGAAAAATCATGGGCAAGCACGCTTTTCACGTTATTTTCCAATTCAAGTATATAGCGGATAAAGAGATTACGCAGTTCACGGTCAAACAAGTATAGGGAATGTATTTCCTCGAATTTTGTCCCTGAAATGTACCTTTCATCGGAACCGGAATATGTAGAATCAAGGAACGGCTGTTTATATCCGTTTATCAGATTGTAATAATTCTCTAAATCAATGGTTCGCTTTGCACAGGCGGCATCAGCGATGGTCATTCCTCTTGAGCGAAGAATATGGATTTGGTCATCTGTGCTGGAATATACTTTATCCATTGGCATCTCCTATAAAAAAACCCCGGGCCCGTAGGACACCGGAGTATGATCAGCATTATAATATGCAAATCTCTTTGTTCATATCCCATTATAAATGGATTTCCTGCTACCGTCAAGCATTTTTTGCTTTTTAAGATAATTTTTCACGGCATTTTCATATATGATTTTTGCATGATGCTCTTTTTCATAAAAGCTGCCTCACAAGCCTGCCCGCAGCAGATGGATATGCCCTGCCCGCCTTCCCGCGGATGGAGGCCAGGAGCAGCAGATTGCCCAGCCCCGTCTCCCCCGGCAGAAAGCCTGTGGAATCCAGGATCACCCCTATGTCCCGGGGGGAATCTCCCCTTCTCAATCCTTTCTCCCCCTACGAAGACCTCTCCGGCATCCGGCAGGGCGAAACCGCATATCATCTTCAGCAGCACGCTTTTCCCGGAGCCGTTCTCACCTAAAATCCCGCAGATGTCTCCACGGGGAACCGTAATGTTTGAATTGGTAAACAGAATAATATTTTTATATGCCTTTGACACATCCCGCAGCTCTACCATATTTTTCCTCAAATCAAAATTTGAAAAATATTTCCACCTGTGCGGTTGGATGCTCATTCGAGCATCCAATTGTAAACCATGCGTCTTTTTTATGCGTGCCTGCACGCATTGCCCACCAAGGAGGAACATGAGCGACAACTTTCAGACCAACACCACAGGGCGATTAACGCCCTGTTTACAACAGAAGATTGACAAGACAAGGTATTTAGTCGAGGTACATTTCTCTGATACAAGTACCCAACGCGTAGAGGACAAGTTATACTGCATAACGATTTCACTTGCCGTGAAACCAGACTGCATAACGCTGACTGGTTCAATCGCATGATTACATTAGGCAGTATTCAGCGTTATGCAGTATAAAACGTGTCATTCTCCACGATTTAGAGCATGGAAAACAGGGTAGACGGAACTGCCGGATTTTATTTCATAAAAAGGGCAGTCTCCTCTTCTCCGTGGTAAATCACAAACATATCTCCCGTCTGCGCGACGGCATCCGCCGGATACCCTTCCGACACTTTCTGAAAGTCCATGTCTATCACATAGGCCATGCCGTCCCCATCGATCATCATCGCATAGCCGTCCCAATACCCGCTGCAGTCCTGCGCCTTGGGCATTTCCATCCGGCGGCCCTGCTCGTCCAGATAGAAATACTCTTCTCCTTCGCTGGCCAGATACCAGCCCTCATCCGTCATCGTGATTGTCTCATGCTCCGCCAGAACCACCTCCGCAAGATTCGTGACCTCACGGTACTCATTCAGCTCTGCTTTGGAAAAATCCAGCAAAAAGCATCTGTCGATTTCCTCCTGATAAGCAATATTTACAACCATCTGCATCCCGCGGCTGCCATACCAATATCCACCGCTGTAATATTCCGGAATCTGAATCGACAACCCTGAAAAAGCCATCTGAGGATTAACGCCAAATATTTGTTCTGCTTCTTCAGTGTCCATAGGGATTTCAAAATACTGCTGGGTCTGACAGTCAAACAGAGCAATTCCAACCCCCAGTTCTATGGAAAGCGAAGGCATATAACCGTCTTTTACCGCCCACGCCCAATACCGCGGCATTCCACTCCCTGATCCCACACCTGCAATCTGGACTCCTGATTCTGCCGGATCCAGCGGAACAGACTCATAGGTATGACTGCTCCACCCTGCGTCTTTCCACATAGCCTCCCTTGCATCATCGATGCGCACCATGCTTCCGTCCATCTGTACCAAAAAAAGCCCTTCTGTTTCCAGCGAACAGTAGAAGACGCCGTCCTGCACTGGTGAAACATTTGACACCCCTCCATCCGGCATTAGCTCCTCTACAGGAATCTGCACAAGATAAGCGCCGCTCTCCAAATCATAGCAGCCAATCTCGTCGCTTCCGTCTTCCCGGGTATATGCATACGTAATCTTTCCTTCTCCGAGTTCGATGGAGATTCCGTAGCTTCCTGGAAGGGTCACAAGCTCCCGTCCTTCCCTGTCAAAGAAAGTACACTGCTCATCATCCCCCAGCGCAAATATCCCCTCTTCGGACGGCTCACAATAATAATAGGGATACTGATGGGGGACAATGCTCTCTCCCTGCCGGTTGATTGCCCCGCACAGCCCGTCCTTCACGGTCAGGATCACTCCCCCGCCGCTGGTTATATAGCTTAGCCCGGTCTGGCTTACCGTCAATATCTGCGGTTCTTCTTCCCCGTCCTTCCCATCGTCTTCCAAGCTTCCATCCTCCGGGTCTTCCTCTTCCGAAGTTCCTTCGCCCACCGCGAGTCCAGAAGCTTCTGAAACCTTGTGGTTCAGCGCCTCATCCCCCAGAAGCTCTTCCAGCACAAATGCAGGGATGTCCGATTCCTTAAATTTCTCCACGCGGATTCCCGCCTGGCCGTCCGAGGCAAAAAGCTCCGCCCTCTCGCCAGCCGTTACAGGCTCTGTCTTTGTCTCGCCGCCCTCCAAGGCAGTCACGCTGCCCTCCACTGTCCCCTCCAGGATATAGACGAGCATATGCTCCTCGTCCCTTACCTCCACCCATCCGCAGGTTCCCCGGATGCCAACCACCATGGTAGAGTAGCGGATATCAAATGTTTCATCCTCGGCAAGGGGTTCCTCCACATGAAAGAACAGGCTTCCGCTCTTGACAGAAGCAGTCAGTTCCTTTCCCTCTTTCTGTATTTCTATCTCGCTCTCTTCATCCATTTTTGCAAGCTTTACTTCGTCCAAATCTATCCAGGCATAGCTTGCATTTTGTGTCCCCACCTGGTAACCGCTGTATAGTCCAAGTCTTTCCACAACACCGATATCTTTCCCGTCTTTGTCGCTGACCTCCACTTTTCCCTCTGCTTTCACCAGATGCATGGAAGCAGCCGCCTCCTTCTTCCCACATGCAGACAACAGAACACCCACCGCCAAAAGCAGCGCCGTCAAATATTTTGATCCTTTTTGCATCATATTACTGTTCCATTTCAGACAGCGCTTTCTCTGCGCTGGCAGTTTCCTTTCTGTATTTTCCGCCTCTTATCTTACCACAAGGCTAAGATCGTGTCCAACATTTCTTTCAGTATCTTCAATAAGGGACAAACGCAGAGACAACAGCCACATCCCTTTCGATATTCTGTTGCGCCTTGCTGTTGCTGTCAAGCTCAAATGCAAGGTCAGCCTTACGGATCTCCCGAATCTCCCCATAAATGCCTTTGTTGTGTATGATGCTCTTTTTCATAAAAGCTGCCTCACAAGCCTGCCCGCAGCAGATGGATATCATATGTGTGCCGGCACAGTTCCTGAATATCCTGGCTGTAATGGGACGTCAATATGATCGTCACCCCTTCCTTTTCGTTCAGTTCCCGAAAAAGCTTCCTGAAATATGCCACGGACTTGATATCAATGGCATTCAGCGGCTCGTCCAGAACCAGCAGCGAGGGCTTCTCCATCAGGGCCTGGGCGATGGCGAGGCGCTGCTTCATCCCCTGGGAATATTTCCCCACCGGAACCTCCAGCTCCGGCTTCAGCCCCGCCAGCCGCATGGCCTCCTCCACCTGCGCCCTGCCCGCCTTCCCGCGGATGGAGGCCAGCAGCAGCAGATTGTCCAGCCCCGTCTCCCCCGGCAGAAAGCCCGTGGAATCCAGGATCACCCCTATGTCCCGGGGGAATCTCCCCTTCTCGATCCTTTCTCCCCCTACCAAGACCTCTCCGGCATCCGGCAGGGCGAAGCCGCATATCATCTTCAGCAGCACGCTTTTCCCGGAGCCGTTCTCCCCCAGGATCCCGCAGATGTCTCCACGGGGAACCGTAAGATTTAAATTGGTAAACAGAATATTATTTTTATATGTCTTTGATACATTCCGCAGCTCTACCATATTTTTCCTCCCTTGTTCTCCCCGCTCGCCTTGTTCTCCTACCTGCCGTTCCCGTTCTGGGACAGTCCTATTTCTCCCCATTCTCCCTGTTCTCCCTGTTCTCCTACCTGCTGTTCCCGTTCTGAGACAGCCCTATTTCTCCTCGTCCTCCATGTTCTCCTACCTGCCGTTCCCGTACTGAAACAGCCCCATTCTCCCGCCGCCCTTTCCGGAACCGATTATCGATCGTTCTTTTCAAAGACGAAATCCTTTTTCCCGTGCAGCGCTTTTGCCAGGCACAGCAGGAGCAAAATCATGACCAGCCAATACCACCAGTAAAACTGATAAGCCCCCAGCTTCTCCACCTCCTCCGGCGGCGCCCCCACGATCTCTTCGATTTTATAGCCAATCTTCCCCCAGGGCGTCCACTCCAGCGCACGCACGGCGGCTCCTTTCGCCAGGACATAATTTCCCAGGGGCACAAAAGTCGTTACCGCCAAATCCAGCATAGCGTTGCCCACTATGCTCTGCAGAATCTCATGCAGCAGGAGCATGGCGCTCCAGAAGCAGAAGATATTCAGACACTGCTTTACACAAATGTCCCCGAACTCCTCCGACAGGATAAAAGCATGCTCCGACTCCACGGGCATCTTCCGCCTGATGAAGAGCAGCAGTCCCGCGAAGGCAAGCAGGCACAGCAGTGCGAATCCTGTTCTCACAGCTGTTTTCATGTAAAAAAATTCATCCCTGTCCCGGTATCTGATCAGGACAGGATACCGGGAGCTCTGGGTCTGTCCGCCGCTGGTGGCCGCCAGCAGCAGAAAGGGGAACAAAACCAGAATGATATGATAGTTGTTGAATACCCACACCATGAATTCCCCCTGGCAGCCTGCCGGGTATTTCCACAAAAAGTCCGCTGCCATCACATGTCCCACCACCAGGGCGCAGAGCAACCAGAAAAGCAGCCCCCTCGCCAGACGGCATTCCCTGATCTCCACTCTAAGCTTTGCCAGCATGACAATCCCCTCCTATGAACAAAAGACAGCCTGTCGTAAACAGCGCCAGCTCATACAGGGGAATCCCCCAGCCTCCCAGCGCAGGATTGCTGTAGGCTGCCGGGTCTATCAGCTTAAACGCCTCCCAGGCCCTGGGGGCGGCCACCCCTGTGAACACACAGTAGCAGACCGGTATCAGCAGCGCCAGATATCTATTTCGGACAACCGCGCTCAGGCCCAGCCCCCATACCGCGAATGCCGCCCCCAGCACGCCTGCGTTCACGGCATACATCATACCGTACAGAAACGGGAATCTCCCGGCTAATTCCGGCAGGAAGCGGATGGGATTCTCCACCTTTCCCGAGCCCAGTATGAATTTGCAGAAAAGCAGCCACCCTGCCATAGGCAGGAACAGGGACAGGGAACCGCTGCAGGCCACCGCGGCGATCTTCGCCCTCCGATATTCCCCTCTGGAAGTCTTCAGCACCATCAGCCCCTGAAAGCCGCTGTCCCTCTCCCTCCGGTAGGACAGCACAAAGGGGAACATGACCGTAACAGGCCAGAGGATTGTCAGCGGCGTAGACCGCAGACTGTCCAAAAACTTGCTCAGATAAGGTCCGCTGTCACTGAAGATCCTGCCTCCCGTCTGATCCAGACGCCCTTCCAGCATCATGAAAAGACCGAATGCCGTTGTGGCGGCAAAGGCCCAGGAGCCCAGCGCCCTCTTTATTTCCGTTTTTACCATAATGCATGCCCTCCCCTGCACCGCTCTTCTTCGTGGATTCCACTGTCTGATATATCTGATTAACGGGCGTTTCGTTACAGATTTCATTTCTCGATTCCATTTTCTGGCGGGAGCAGAATTTCAAGCGCAAAATCGCCATCGTCATATTTCGGGCGGTATGGAGGCGCAGGGAAAGCCAGAAAGACCAGCCGGGCAGTCGGCTGGTCTCTCCGTCATCACATCTCTCACTCCTCCATGGAACAGTTTGCCGCCGCTCCCCGGCGGCTGCAGTAAATCTGTATCGCCTTGTCCGCAAATCCCGCAGTCCCTTTGCCGCCTGCCCCATCGATATTCTCCGTAAAATCTCCGCCGGCGGCGTACATTCTCCCAAGCCCGGAAAGGATATCCTCCGTACACTTGTAATAGTGCTCCGTGATAAATGCCTGTAGTTTCCCCGCAAGGGCCTGGGCCTCCCCGGATGCCGGATCCGTGTCCTTTATCCTGCCGAACTCTGCGAATATCCGCATCATCTGTGCGCCCAAATCCCTCTCCTCCTCGGAAGTCCTGTCTTTTGCTTTCTCTTTGAACTCTTTATATGCGGCGGTGTCTCCCCAGGACGCTTTGGCCTGTGCCGCATATTCCTCCATCCTGCTGGTGTCAAATGCTGAAAAATCCATGGTATTTCCTCCTGTCTCCTTTATTCCACGGGCCAGCTCGATCAGGTTCTCCAGATGCTCCTTCTTCAATGTCAGCAGGGCTATCTGCTGCTCCAGCGCCCTGTCCCTGTCATAATCCGGGCTCTCCATGATCTTCCTGATCTCCTTCAGCGGAAATTCCAGTTCCCGGAACAGCAGAATCTGCTGCAGGCGCTCCAAATCTGTATCGTCATACAGACGGTATCCCGCATCGGTGTATCCTGCCGGACGCAGAAGCCCGATTTTGTCATAATACTGTAGAGTGCGTATACTCACTCCGGCCAACCCGCTCACTTCATGTACTGTCCTCATCGGCTTTTCCTCCCGTGTGATATCACTATAAACTATAACGCTGCGTCATAGTCAACCCCTTTTTTATAAATTTATGCAGAAAGCTTTGTCCGGGGATTTTCTATTGCTTTTCTCTCCTAAAAAATGTATACTTAAGCCAAATCAGAAATCAGAGGTGAATCTTATGAGCAGAAAAAGAGCAGTGGTGTCCCTGGGGCACGACGCGTTAGGTTATACCACAGGGGCCCAGCGGGACGCGGTGCAGGTGACGGCCCGGGCGCTGGCGGATCTGGTGGAGGAGGATTACCAGCTGACCATCACCCACAGCAACGGCCCCCAGGTCAGCATGATCCACAAGGCCATGACGGAGCTGCGCCGGGTCTACACCGACTACACCCCCGCTCCCATGTGCGTGTGCTCCGCCATGAGCCAGGGCTATGTAGGATACGATATCCAGAACGCCCTGCGCAGCGAGCTGCTGGGCAGGGGCATCTCCAGGCCGGTCAGCACTATCCTGACCCAGGTCACCGTAGACCCCTATGACGAGGCCTTCTACGAGCCCACCAAGGTCATCGGCCGCTTCATGTCAAAGGAAGACGCCGAGACCGAAATCAAGAAAGGCAATTACGTCAAAGAATATCCCGGAAAGGGCTACAGGCGCGTAGTCGCGGCTCCCCAGCCCATCGACATCGTGGAAATCGAGGCCATCCGCGCCCTTGCGGCCGCAGACCAGGTGGTCATCGCCTGCGGTGGCGGCGGCATCCCCGTCATCGAGCAGCAGCATATCCTGAAAGGCGCTTCTGCCGTCATCGAGAAGGACGCCATCGCCGGGAAGCTGGCGGCGGACTTAGGCTGCGACGAGCTGATCATCTTCACCGGCGTGGACTGCGTGTACCGTGACTTCGGCACCGACGGGCAGGCCCCTGTGGCGGCTATGGCCGTGGCCGAAGCGAAAGAGATGATTTCCCAGGGACAGTTCGAGGCGGGCACCATGCTGCCGAAGATCGAAGCCGCTGTCAGCTATCTGGAGAAGGTGGGGACGGGAAAAGTGCTGATAACTTCTCTGGGCAGGGCAAAGGACGCCGTCAGGGGCAAGGCAGGAACTGTGATCACGGCGTAGCGCTTTCCATGTACCGCTTCGGCAGCGCGGTTCCACTGCGCAGGCCTGGGCGGAAAACAGCCCCTCCGGCAGGACGGCCCATGTCCGGAGGGGCTGTTCGTTTTGTTGTCTTCTCTGTCTTCTGCCAGGCGATTTCCCTGCATGTCCACGGATTGCCATCGGATGATTCCCCCTGATTTCAGCCATGTCAAAGAATTTTGACATGGAAAAACCGGTCCTGTCAAAGATGTTTGATAGACATCCGGCCCTCAATACATGATAATGGCATCGAAAGGAGCAATCGGAATATGGAAATAGGGAAAAAGCTTAAAAGCGCACGGGTACAGTCCGGGATGACGCAGGAGAACGTGGCGGAACGGATCAATGTATCGAGACAGACAATATCAAATTGGGAAAATGAGAAATCATACCCTGATATCATCAGCGTAATCGAGCTGAGCAACCTATATTCCATAAGTCTCGACGTATTGCTAAAGGGTGATGAAAAAATGATAGAGCACTTAGAGGAAACCACGAATGTCGTAAAGAGCAACCAGAAAATGATATGGGCTGTCATTGTCAATATCATTGTCGCAGCGCTGCTGATAACATTAAGTATGTTCATACCGGATAACCGCTATTTCTTAGTCGGCGTATTCTGCCTTATGGTCATCACTTCATCAGCATTGCTTTACCAAATCATCAGAACATTCTAAGGAGGACATCGTATCATGAGATTAAATATGGTTTTTGCAGTGATTTGCGGCGCAGCGGCGCTTGTAGGAGGCTTTGAGGCCGTATTCCAGGTTTATCACTTAACCGTAATCGATGCCACGGCCAGGGGGCTGAAGCATCCCAGATTCTGGGGATTTTTTGCGATGAACGGCAATCACTCCGGCGGTCTGCTCATGTATCTGATCGGAAGGAAAAGATATCCTGTCATGAATATGAGCGAAAGCAGCGCAAAAGAAATGGAAAGGCGCAAGAAATCTGCCGGTGCAGGCCTGGCATTTCTGGCAGCCGGGGTGATTGGCATCATATGCGCCATTCTGTTATGACGCAGTAAAAAAGATTGGACTGTCCCGTCCTGCCTTGCCCGCTCCAGGAGCTCCGGCAGCAGGACGCGGGCCATCGCAAGTCCATTCAGCGTGTCCCCTTCTTCCAACAGGGAATCACAATTGAATCGTGGATTTTCCTGAATCGTTGGCATATACCGCAATCGAATCATGTTCCGCCACATCAGGCCTCTCCCACAGAAAATAGCTCTCCCCATGGCAATCCTTCCCCTGATGGGTATAGGTGTACAAGATGATATAAGGAGTCTTCCCCGCATACCGCACGCCCATTTCCACACACACTTTTTCCACGGTTCCATTTACCTTAGTTCCATTCGCAAGCAGCTCGTTGTGTAATTTCTTCTTTCGGGCAGCAATGGCTGCCAGCACTGATTGCCAGATGAGAAACACTGCGCCAAACGCAAAGAAACCGATTACCATTCCATTTGCGTCCTGTGTCCCTGCATATCCCGCAGGTTTCAATATGCCGATCAGCCCCAACAATCCAAAGGCGAGAAATCCGATGCCTATCCAGCGGAAAATGGTTTTGAATAAATCTTCTCTGTATCTCGGCGGCTTCATAGTCTCCTCCTCAATCTCCTCTCCCTGTCCTCCAGGCAGTCCCACATCTGGCTCATGGAAAAGGCATCAACGCCCTCGCCCTCAAAGGGGGAAACGCCCATCACCATGAGCTGCACCGGAGCCTTGCCGTCCTTGAACTCCGCTATATGCTCCAGGGCAGCGAAGCCCGCTGTCTTTTCATCATGGCAGAAACATTCCACCGGTCCTATATGCCGCTCCATCACGGCAGTCATGTCCCCTTTCTCCGGCATGGGCACAGGCTCTTTGAACAGCATCCGGATGAGGAAAGGTCCTCCGGGCTGCAAACCATTTTCATCGGCCAAATCCTGTCTGAAAACTTCATCGCTCATAACATCACTCCATTTCCCTTATTTTCCGCGCCGTACAATCCCGCGTTCTCCTCAGCGCTGCCCACCGGCCTGAGAATGTCGGGAAGCTGACAGAAAACATGCTCCTGCCCTCACCCCTCGTCCCGGGAAGCGCCCAGGACCGCCAGCATGGCCCCGATCATAATCGCGAAATCCGAGAGGTTGAACACCACCCTCCCCAGGGGCTTCCATCCCACCTGGAAGGTCAGATAATCCACCACGTACCGGCGCTTCAGCCTGTCATAGGTGTTGCTGAAGGCGCCGCCCAGGAGCAGGGCCAGCCCGGCCCGCAGCAGCCGGTTCCCCCGCTGCCCCAGGCTGCACAGGAACATCCCGCCCACCGCCCCGGTGAGGGCCACCGACAGGGCTGCCACCGCTTTACGGCGCCTCTGGCCCAGGTTCAGCATGGCTCCTTCATTATGGTACTTCCGTATCCGGACGCGGCCTCCGGCCAGCGTCATGGGCTTCCGGCAGCCCCCTTCCCTGCCCCGGCCCAGCACATTTCCGCTTTTGTCCGTATCGCTCCCCTCTATCCGGTCCTTGATCCACAAATCTCCCAGGAAAATCCCTATCACTCCAAGCACATAACCGGCCATTCCCATCCTCCCACGCTCCTGACTTGCTCATATCTGATAAATCCTGACATTCCACCGCTTCCTCCCATCTCTTGACCCTATTATACACAGTCACCCGGCAAATTACAAGAAGCGGAAAACGCAGACCTATTACCTGTTCCCGGCTCCCTCCTGTCGGGTCATCCGGGAATTGACTTACATACTTCAGCATGGCCTTAAAGCGTTCGGAATCAAAGCTGCAGACGCCGATATCCCAGTCGATAAAGATGTCCTCATTTCCATCCAGTCCAAAAGCCTGCGGAACTTCTTCAAGAAGGAATGTGGACATATTTGTCTGTCCCCATGCACAACCGGACCTGCTCCCCTTCCTGCTCCAGGCGGAAAACGATCCCGTCCCAGCTTGTCTCCGAAATCAGGCAGGTCTCATCCTCCTTCCGGGGATCGCATACAAGGGGCACCACCGGGTATTCCTCATGGTCCGTGGTAAAAATCAGCACATTTTCTTCATTGATGGCTTCCAGACAGATTCTGCCGAAAGCCTCCCCTCCCCCTTCCGCTGTAAAGCAGGCTCCCGCCAGGCGGGGCCAAATGGTTCCGGGAGAGGGATATCCGCTGTTCTTCTGGCAGAAAGCCACTCCCCACCTTATGTAATAGACCTTTCCGTCATATTCCTCCGCCGTAATCCGGTCATGCTCCCCTTTCGCAAAGGAGCTTCCGTCCCATCGGAAACCGCTCAGCTCCTCTTCCCTCCGCCAACCGCCTCCCTTTTGCAGGGCTTCCGTGTACAGCGTATCATTATGAACGGAAAAACGATAAACACCAACGCTCCCATATGCCAGTCCGCCGTACGTGCCGGGGGCTTCCAGGAGCACGCTTTTTGCGGCGTCCACGGGTTCCGGCGCTTTCAGGCTTTCCCCTTCGCCGCTGACGGGTTCCGGCGTCTTCAGGCTTTCCCCTTCTCCCTGCCGTTTACAGGCAGACGCCCTTTCTCCGGCTCCGTCCCCGGCTCCGCGCCCCGGCAGGACACCTTCACATACCCTTCCGCAAGCCTCCTGCCCACTCCCACGGAAAAAAGCCTCGCAGGCCCTGTTATCTGCTCCCGAAGCCAGCGGATATAAGGCTCCCCGGTCACCGCCTCCACCACCTCCGCCGCCAGGTCGAACCCGTCGTTGCAGTAGCCGGAGAAACTGCCCGGCCTGGCCCGCAGCTTCACCGTCTGCCAGTACGCCGGCGTATTCCGGTATCTTCCTGTAAAGAGATCCTCCCCTTCCTCCGGCGCCAGATGGTCGTGAAGATTCGTCCCCGATATTCCGGAAGAATGGTTCAGAAGCATCCGGACGGTAATCTCACGGCAGCGGGCGTCCGCCAGCTTCCAGCGCGGCAGGTATCTGCGCACGGGCTCGTCCAGAGATACCCTTCCCTCCTGCACCAGCTTCATGACCGCCGCCGTCACATATATTTTGGAGACGGAGCCTACATTATATAAATCATCCACCCGGGCCAGGCTGTCCTCGAACCCCCTTGTGCCGGCACAGGCCGCCGCCAGGAGCCCGCCAGGCCCGCAGACTGCGGCACAGGCCGCCGCGGTCTTCTTTTCCCGCACAATTCCCTCCAGTTTCTCCTGTATCCGCCCTGCCAGCGCAGGGCTGCTTCCGCTGCATCTGTAATCCCGCATGCGCATCCCTCTCCTTCCTTTGAACCTGTTTCAATCGCTTCATGAAGCCTAAGCTTATCATGAGCGATTCTGTCTGTGGCACTTGTAATGCAAATTTAACCGGTGCGCAGTATATACTGCTTAACGATTTCACTTGCCGTGAAATCAGACTGCATAACGCTGACCGGTTCAATCGCATGATTGCATTAGGCAGCATTCAGCGTTATGCAGTATAAATGATAACATGAGGACTTCCGATTGTCATTCTTATGTGGAAATCGAAAAGAACGGGAGAAACCGCGAAACGATTTCTCCCGTCCAAATGTCATAATTTCTTTTTCATCCCGCCAAGGATCCGATAGATGCTCTTTTCGGAAAGGAAATATGCTCCGGCTAATTCCGAGACCTTTTCGCCCTGCAGAAATCTCCCATATATTTCCTGATTCCGTCTGCATATTTCCAGCTTGTAGGAGCTGCAGGCGCTTTTCGCCTCAGGTACTTTGGGTACGTACAGGTTGATTCCGTCTACATATTTCTGGATTTCCTTTATCAGTTCTTTCGGCAATACAAGATTCGCGTTTATATAGCTCATTTTTTCTCCTTTCAACAGTCGGTACTGGTCAAAAAGAGAATTATTATGCGTTTATCTTCGTATCTCTGTCCACTGATGCGGCATTAAAGGCAGACACCTCTCATAAAAATAGTCATGTTATCATACTCTCCTTTCGCAAAATTTAAGCAGGCCCTGTTCCCGCCAGGCCGCCTTCAGATTCTTTCAATCACACAGCTATGCGCTTTCTTTTTCGCATCATAACCGATTCCCACCAGCACGATCTCGCCGTCATAGTCCTGCAATATCGCCGGGTAGTTCCGCTCTTTTATCTGCCGGATCGCTCCCTCGGACGGCTTGTTCCATTTCAGTTCCACCACCAGCGCAGGGAGCGTGGACCTGCGCTTCGGCAGGTACACCACATCCGCGATCCCTTTCCCGGAGGGCAGCTCCTCCACCTTCAGGTACTGGTCTAACGCGGCAATGTACGCGAACTTAATCACATACCGCAATGCCTGTTCGTCATTATAGTAGGTCGGCGCGTACTGGGAATCCCGTATCTCCTCCACGGCCTTTGCGACAGCCTCCGCGTCTTCCGCTATGGTGTCCTCCAGGAGCTTTTCGGAGCGGCCGAGCAGCTCCATCCATTTCCGGTTCACGTTCGTCCCCTTTAGAATCTTGCGGAACTCAATCCTCACCTCTTCATTTGGGATGCGCGCCGTCCCATCGTCCTCCTGCCAGGTCAGATAGCCCAAATGGATCAGCAGCGTCAGCACATCGTCACGGCTCTTGAAGGATTCGAAATCATTCTCGAAAAGGTCCGTGTCAACCTCTACCTCCTCCCCGGAAATCAGCCGGGAAATGGTCTCCTGCAGCCCCTCGAAGTCCATGTTGATATAGGTCATCAGGGATTCCGCCGCAGATGTCTTCTGCCAGTAGGAGCGGCACTTCTGCTCCTGCATGGCGCACATCACGGAATAGGGATTATAAATGGCTCCGTATCCGGGGAAGTCATATCCGTCATACCACTGCCGCAGTTCCCGGAAATCCATCCCGTATTTCCCGCACAATGACCGGACATCCCTTTCCGTAAAGCCTGTGAATTCCACGAACCTGCCGGGATTCAGGGTGGTCACCTCCTTGAAATCCGAGATGGCCGACTGGGAGCCGTCCTTCTTGATGGGCAGGATGCCTGTCATGTAAGCCGCCGCCACGACCCTGGGCGTGAAATTATTGTTCTTGAACCAGCCCCTGAGGAGATTCAGGTACTTCCTCTGTACCGCCGCATCCCCCTTCGCCTCCCGGATCAGCGCGTCCCACTCGTCAATGACGAACACGAACTCTTTCCCCGATTTTTCCACGCAGCCGATCATGGCGTCCTCGAGGCTTTTCCCTTCCAGATCCGGATACTCTTCCGTCAGTTCCCTGTAGACCGCATCGGCGATCATATTCGGCACATTTGAGAGTGGCATGTTCATCCTCTCCGCACCGGAGATGAAGCCTGTGATGTCCAGATTGAGCACATGGTACTGGTTCAGATGCGTCAGATACCCCTGCGTCCCCGCTATCTCCTTGTCGTCAAACAGCGCACGGGAATCACAGGAGCAGTCATAGTATGCGCACAGCATTTTCGCCGCGTAGGACTTGCCAAAGCGCCTCGGCCTGCTGATACAGTTCAGCTTCTGCATTGTCCCCACGGTATGATTAATCAAGGCAATCAGGCCTGTCTTATCCACATATTCAGACTGCAGGATTTCCTGGTAGCCATTGTTTCCCGGATTCAAATAAGTTCCCATTGAAATCACCTCCACATCCAAACGCCTTTTTGTTCAGTTTATGTCCCAACCGGCCAAAAGTCAATAGTTTCATAATCCTTTGTTGGCCTGCGCCAAAATATCCTGCAGAAGAGCGATTCTCTTCCGGCAGTTTTCATTTATCATATCCTGTGCCGTCCTGGTCCCTCTCGGCAAAGACATGATCCAATTCGCGCTGTCAATGGCCTGACTGCAGGATGCTATGATTTCCTGATTCGTCTTCTCATTTACGCAATCTCCCAGCAGCATCGCGGTCCTTATCATATCGAACCGGTCGATGTCATCGCAGTCCCTTACCGATATCTGAAATACCGTCATGTCCTTTGGCAGGTCGTCTGTCAGGTTGTGCAGGGCGATTCCTTTTACCATTTCCCGCAAAGCCTCCGGAGGATATCCTATCTTTTCCAGATAGCTTTTAGAAATGTCTGCGCTGAAAAACGGATGCCTCCTAAAGTCATCCCGGCATTCTCTATATCCCACATCATGCAGAAGACAGGCTATGATCAGGTCGTCTTTTGGAAGGCCTTCTGCTTCCGCAACGACGGCTGCGTTTTCCGCCGCTCTGAGCGAATGTTCATAGCGATAGAGCAGATCTCCCCGATCCGGTGTGGGGCCTAACATGTCGTATGCGAATGACCGTACGGAGGAAATCGACTTGTCGTCATGCGCATGCCCCATGATAATTTCCAGAGCCCTCTCAGATAGAACTGTGCCGAATGTCTCCACTTTTACCCTCCTCCTGTCTCTTTCAGTCCCCGCATCCTGGCAAAACACATGGATGTCCATCGTTCTCGTTCCAAACCTGACGCTATTCCAATAATTGGTCCGCAAGCCCTCTCCCGCTTTCCCTGCCTATGGATGTAAGTATACCATGATTTCCTTTTTTCCACAATAGATTCAGCATCCTGCAAAGATTTCCCCTCTCTTCCGGACAGAGAAAGACGCATGCCTTCCTGAACGCTCCCATGGTGTCCTTCCCCGGAATCCCCGCCTCCGTCACATGATAGGACTCCATCACCCTGACCAGCTGTGTTTCTCTTTCCGAATATCAACCTGATTTCTACCTCTTGACTTTACTATAAATCCAGACTACAATATTTTTAAATATTTATGCAGATATACATAATATAGGCTACAGACTATATCACTCTCGCAGAAACAGCTGGTTGAACAGAAGCTAAAATCCCCTCTGGCAGGGGAGAGCGCATCCAATCAGTCATGGCATACAATCAATCCGCTCACAGCCACAGCGAAGCCTGAATCTTCCCACCCGAAAATCCAGGCCCGGCACAGTCAGTTCAATAAAGCTTGCAGCGCTGCAGAGCAGAAAGTGTCCTTCGGACACTTTGTTATTTGACCCTCGCGGCATTCGCCAACTGGCCGTGCAAGCACGGCCGCTTGGCTCATTGCTCGCGGGAATAAAGGAGAACCATTATGTTCCAGGGAATGCACTACGTCTATGAGGTCTACAGAGAAATGAGCTTCTCGAAAGCCGCCAAAAACCTGTTCATCAGCCAGCCCTCCCTGAGCGCCGCCGTAAAAAAAGCGGAGGCCCAGATCGGCTTTCCCGTCTTCGACCGCAGCACCAATCCCATCCGGCTCACCGAGCTGGGGGAGGAGTACATCCGCTCCGTGGAGAACATCATGGACGTGGAGAAACGCTTCTGCAATTACGTGGATGACATCCGGGGCCTGAAAAGCGGCGCCATCGCCATCGGGGGCACCAACCTCTTCGCCTCCTATGTGCTGCCTCCCCTGCTCTCCCGGTTCACCGAGCAGTATCCCCTGATTCATGTGAACCTGGTGGAGGCCACCACCGCCGAACTGGAGGAGCGGCTCTTCGCCGGATTCCTGGACCTCCTGATCGACAATCAGTCCGTGGATGCATCTATATACGAAAAAACGTTTTTCTGTGAGGAGCATCTGCTCCTGGCAGTGCCCAGCCATTTTCCCTCCAACGAAAGGCTGAAGGGCTATGCCCTCTCCCTCTCCGACGTCAAAAACGGCCGCCATCTGGAGGCCTCCGTCCCTCCCGTGCCTCTGGAGTCTTTCCGGGAGGATGCTTTCCTGCTGCTCAAAAGCGGCAACGACACCAGATCCCGGGCGGAAAAGCTCTGCCACGACTGCGGCCATTTCGCGCCCCGGATCAAGCTGGAGCCGGAGCAGCAGATCACGGCCTACAACCTGTCCCGCTACGGAATGGGCATTTCCTTCAACGGCGACATCCTGATCCGCCATATGCCGGACGACCACCGCCTGATTTACTATAAGCTGCCCTATCCGGATGCCGTGCGGAACGTGAATTTCTATTATAAACGGAATCGGTATATGACCCGGGTGGTGGTCGAGTTCCTGAAGCTGGTGTGAGGCCATCCCTCTATTTCAGCCCTTTCATCATCCGGGACGAAATCAGGCATTCGTCCCCGTTCACCATGTAGATCACCCGCTTCTGGAAATCAATCTCCCTGATATTGTCCCGATTCACCAGGAACGAGCGGTGGCAGCGGTAGAACCGTTCGTCCACCTGTTTTTCGATCTCCTTGATCTTCCCCAGAAATTCCATCTGGCGGTTCTTGCAGTGGAGGATGATTTTGTGCACATTGGGGGAGGTCTCGAAGAAGAGGATGTCGTCATAGTCCACTGTGAACACTTTTTCGTTCACTTTCACGGAAAAGTTCCCATGGACTTTGTTCTTGGCAGAGGAGAATCTCTGGTTGGCTTTCAGGATGCATTCGTACACTCTTTTTCCCAGCTCCTCCGGGTCGTCCTTCAGGATGAAGTCCAGCGCCTCCAGCTTGTAGATGAAGGTCATGTAGCTCATTTCCGAATGGGTGGTGATGAAGATGACGAAGCCTCTGGGGTCGTATTTCCGGATTTCCTGCGCCAGGGTGAGCCCTGTCATGTCGGCGCCCAGCTCGATGTCCAGGAAGTACAGCCCCACTTCCTCTGTCTCTTTCACTTTCTCCAGGATTTCATGGGGGTCTTCCGAGACGCAGCTCAGCTCCATGTCCAGGTCTTCCATCAGGACAATGTTCTCGATCACCTGCTGTATCCTGTCCCGCTGTACTTCGATATCCTCGCATATATAAATTTTCAGCATGTTGCATGGTCTCCTTGGGGCAGTCTTTTTTTCCTTTTATTATTTTATTATTGCGAAAGGCTTTGGGGATGTCAAGAGGGGGCTTCCTGCCTTTCATGAATAAGTTTTCAGCAAGTTGCATGGCCTCCCTGGGACAGTCCCTTTTTTTCCTTTTATTATTTTAGGAATTGTCGGAAAATAACTGATGCAACTTGTTTAGGAGAAAGCCAAGAAATACAACGAAAACGGCTATAAACTCGCATCAGTTATTTGTAGACAATTCCTTATTATTGCGAAAGCTCCTGAGGATGTCAAGGGGGCTTTCAGTCTTTCATGAGTTCCAGGAAGGTGTCCTCCAGGGTCTCGCCTGTCTCATAGAGCCCGGTGACCACCGCTTGGCGGGCTGCCAGCAGTTTCGCCACGTCCTGTTTCTGCTCCGGACGGATCTGGATCCGCAGTTTTTGTTGGTGCTGTGAGGTCACAGGGTAGCCGTTCTCCTGGAGGATTTTCCGGACTTCCTGTGGATCCGGGCTTTCGATGACGTACTCTGTGTGTTTCCTGTTTTTGTCATGGAAATCCATGAACTGGATGATCCGGCCTTTTTTGAGGATGATGGCTCTGTCGCACATTTTTTCCAGTTCTCCCAGCAGATGGCTTGAGATCAGCACAGTGATATGGTTTTCGCCGGCGATTTTCCGGATATATTCCCGGACTTCATAGATGCCCTCGGGATCCAGGCCGTTGGTGGGTTCGTCCAGCACCAGGACGTCGGGATTCTTGAGCAGGGCCTGGGCGATCCCCAGTCTCTGGCGCATGCCCAGGGAGTATGTTTTGACGTTCTTGTGGGCGGCATCCCACAGGCCCAGCAGTTTCAGCAGTTCCTCCACTTTCTGTTTCCCCACGCCGTTGAGTCCGGCGAAGTACATGAGGTTCTGGTAGCCTGTGCTGTAGGGGTAGAAATTGGGGGTCTCTATCATGCAGCCTATGTCTTTGACGGCGGTCAAGTCCACTTCTCCGGTGTAGTTCCTGGTCAGGCCTACCAGGATTTTCATGATGCTGGTCTTTCCGGCTCCATTGGGGCCGATCAGGCCCACGATCTCCCCTTTTTCCAGCTCAAAGGATACATTGTGCAAAATCTGGAAGTCTTTTGCTTTTTTGCTGACATTGTTTACTTTTAATGCGCAATTCATCTTTTTCCTCCTATTCCAGTTCCGCGTCCGCCCTCCCTGCACCCGACTTGGCAGAGATTTTCCGGCTGCGTAATGATTGCCCGGACGGTTTTTGTTTGCTTTTTCTGTTTTATTATAAAGCACGGAACCGCGTTTTTCTTTTTTCTGTCGCGAATGGGCGTTTTGGAGTCATGAACGCGTTTCTGCTTGCCAGGCTGTGGGTGATATATTATAATATATCAGGTTACCGGATCCGTCTGTACTGTTTTAAGGAGTTTTTTATGATGATATTGTTGGTGATGGCGGCGTGCAATGCCCTGATGCTGACATGCGATATTCTGATATTGGGCCGCCCGCGTCTTTCTATAGGGAAGTATTTTCTTTTCTTTTTTTCGTTTGGGGGGTTCTTTTTTCTGCAATTGTATTTTGACTTTTCTCCTCTGCTGCCGGTGGCTCTGGGGGTGAATTCTGTGCTGTTGGTAAAGTGGACGGGGCGGTTGGATTCGTTCCTTTCTATTCCCCTTGGCTATATTTTGAACTGTGTGGTGAGCAATCTGGTGTCTCTGGCAGCTAATCGGGCCTGGGATCTGTCTGTGAAGGACATTAACGGGGACGGGTTTTACATTGTCCTGTTGGGCGGCTGTAGTCTTGTATTGTCCTGTCCTTTGCTTTTTGTGGCCAGGGGGGTGATGGGGCGGTATGTTTCGGGTGTTTTGGAAAAAATGGGGGGAAAGCTGCTGGCTTTGATCGGGGTGACTTTGCTGCTCTGCGCGTTCATGCTTTTCACGATGGCTTCTTTTTTTGACACGCTGGACATCACCCACAGGGAGTTCCTGTTGATGGTCGGTTCCCTTGTGCTGTATTTTCTGTTCACTTTGAGCATGATCCTGATTGTGCTGCACACTGTCAGGGGGAATTATGAAGCCCAGAAGAAGGTGGAGTATCTGGAGCATCTGAAGGAGTATACGGGGAATCTGGAGATGGTCTATGGGAATCTGCGCTCTTTCCGGCATGATTATATCAATGTGATGGCTTCTCTGGCGGCTTATATCGAGGAGGGGCGGTATGAGGAGCTGGGGGACTTTTTCTATGGGCATATCCTGCCTATGCAGAAGGGTCTCACCCAGAAGAACGATGCTTTGAACAGTCTGCTGCATGTGGAGGTGTTGGAGCTGAAGAGCATCCTGTATACGAAGCTGCTCCTGGCGGTGAACCGGGAGGTTGAGGTGGAGGTGGATATCCCGGATGTGATCGATTGTGTGCACATGGATCCGGTAGATCTGGTGAGGGTGCTGGGAATCTTTCTGGACAATGCGATCGAGGCGTGCCTGGAGACGGAGCGCCCTTTCCTGCATTTCCATCTGGGCAGGGTGGAGGGGGATGTGGTGTTCCTCCTGTCCAATTCTTTTGTGGACAGGGGGCTTTCTCTGGGGCAGATGTGCAAGAAGGATGTGAGCACTAAGGGGGAGGGGCGTGGGATCGGGCTTTGTAATGTGGAGGAAATCCTGAACCGGTATGACAATGTGTATCATGAGACCCGGATGGAGGAGGGGCTGTTCATACAGCAGGTTCAGATATTTTAGTCAAAATCATACTGTTTCAGGGGGTTTTTACGATGATGCTCTATTTGATTGCTTCGCTGCTGATTGGGTTGTTGCTGACCTGCGATGTTTTTATCCTGGCCCATCCCTATGTTCCCCGAAGGGTATACGCGATTTTGGTTTTATCGATTTCGGCGTTTTTTCTGGTACAGACTTATTTTACCTTTTATCCGCTGGTGGTGGTCACATTGGGGGTGCATTCTGTGCTGTTGGTGAAGTCCACCGGGAAGCACTATATGTTCTTCTATCTTCCGATTGGTTATATACTGAATTGCGTATTCGGCAATCTGGTCGGGCTGGCGTTCAATCTCCTGTGGGATCTGTCCGTGAAGGAGTTGAATGCGGATGCGGCGTGGATTGTGCTGTATTCCATCGGTACCGGAATCGTCAGTTTTCCCGCCCTCTATCTGGTGAGGCGGCTGTTTTTGCGGTATCTCGGGGACATTTTGGAGGGGATGGGGAAGAAGCTGTTGGCTTTCCTGGCTTTGACCCTTTTGCTCTGCGCTTATATGATCCTCACCATGGCTTCTTTTTTTGATACCATAGAAATCACCCACCGGGAGTATTTTTTGATGGTGGCTTCCCTTGTGCTGTATTTTCTGTTTACATTCAGCATGCTTTTTATCGTGCTGCACGCTGTGAGGGGGAATTATGAGGCGCGGAAGAAGGTGGAGTATCTGGAGCATCTGAAGGAATACACGGAGAATCTGGAGATGGTCTATGATAATCTGCGCTCTTTCCGGCATGATTATATCAATGTGATGGCTTCTCTGGCGGCTTATATCGAGGAGGGGCGGTATGAGGAGCTGGGGGACTTTTTCTATGGGCATATCCTGCCTATGCAGAAGGGTCTCACCCAGAAGAACGATGCTTTGAACAGTCTGCTGCATGTGGAGGTGTTGGAGCTGAAGAGCATCCTGTATACGAAGCTGCTCCTGGCGGTGAACCGGGAGGTTGAGGTGGAGGTGGATATCCCGGATGTGATCGATTGTGTGCACATGGATCCGGTAGATCTGGTGAGGGTGCTGGGAATCTTTCTGGACAATGCGATCGAGGCGTGCCTGGAGACGGAGCGCCCTTTCCTGCATTTCCATCTGGGCAGGGTGGAGGGGGATGTGGTGTTCCTCCTGTCCAATTCTTTTGTGGACAGGGGGCTTTCTCTGGGGCAGATGTGCAAGAAGGATGTGAGCACTAAGGGGGAGGGGCGTGGGATCGGGCTTTATACTGTGGGGGAGATTTTGAATCGGTATGATAATGTTTATCATGAGACGCGGATGGAGGAAGGGGTGTTCATACAGCAGGTGCGGATTTGTCGGGCGTGAAATGCGGGGGGCGTGCGAAGGTCCGGTTCCTATTGAAAATGCTATGATCCTGAGTTTGACCTCAGAAACAACAAAAAAGTCCAACCAGTGAAGGGAATTTTTTCCTATCATATTTCCGGGAAGGACAAGCAGGAAACCGCTACCTGGGTTCGAATGAAATGCTGGCGGCCGGAAAAGAATGGCGGCCCCAATACCTCTCCAGAACGCTTTCACCATCGGTGAAACTCCTTGGAGAGGTATTATTTTCATATAAGAGCTACACGAACAAAGTACACCCCTGGGCCTTGAACTGTTCAATCTTTCTGTCGATGTCCTCTACGGTCAGATTCAGCTTCGCCGCAAGGCATGTCTTGCACAGGAAGCTTTCGCTCCCCCGGTTGACGAATTTCCTGTAGGCCCCCACCTCATTGAACGTAAGGGCCTTGCCGCACTGCATACAGCCGCTCATCACAGATCGACCACCTTACAGCGCATGACGGCGCAGTCAAAGGGCTCCAGCTCACGAACCATGATGGCGTTCTTCACCTCCACCTTGTCCCCAGTCCAGATTTCCGTGGCATCCAGGGTCTTGCCTGTGCTGAAAGGCAGCCCCACCTGGTCCAGGTTCAGCCTTGCCACCGCTTTGCCCTCGCTCATGTTGAACATGCCGATGGCCAAATCTCCGTTCTCCAGCTGCCTGGAGTAGATCAGCAAGTCCTCTCCGCCCCAGATGCCGTGCAGCTTCACCGGCTGGCGGCAGAGCCTGTCCTGATTGATGCGGATGATCTCCTCATTGCACAGGATGTCCCTGGCGGCCTGGCTCATGCTGCGGACATCGCAGCCAATCATCAGCGGGGAGCCCAGGAAGGCCCAGATAGAGAAATGGGTCTTGTACTGGGTGTCATTGCAGCCCTTGACCCCTACGTTCCCCTTGCCGTACATGCCTACGATCAGCATGTCCATATCGTTGAAGCAGCCCACACCATTGTAAGGATGCAGCTTCTCCTGTTCCTTCACCAGGCTCTTCACGGACTCCCAGCTGTCGAAGATATCCCCTGTGGAGCGCCACATGGAAGCCCCTGTCGTCTTAATCCACTCATGGGTCTCGTCCGCGCCCCAGGAGCAGGCGGAGAACAGGATATCCCGTCCGCAGTTCTCCAGGGCCAGCCCCATGCGGCGGTACAGATATTTGCCGTGGATGATGGGGCTGTGGTAGCAGTAGTCGTATTTCAGGAAATCCACACCCCACTCCGCGAAGGTCTCCGCGTCTACGAACTCATGCTCGAAGCTGCCCGGGTATCCGGCACAGGTCAGGTTCCCTGCGCAGGAATACATGCCGAATTTCAGGCCTTTGGAATGGACATAGTCCGCCACTGCCTTCATGCCGTGGGGGAACTTCTCCGGATCCGCCACCAGGCGGCCCTGCCCGTCCCTCTCCTTCAGCGACCAGCAGTCATCGATGACCAGGTACTCGTAGCCCTTCTGCGGCAGCCCCTTCTCCACCATGGCATCCGCGGTCTGGAAGATCAGCTGCTCGTTGATGTGCTCCCCAAAGGTGTTCCAGGAATTCCATCCCATGGGCGGTGTCAGTTTCATCATATTGATTGCCCTCCTTATGTTCTTACAAGCTTTCCTCTCCGGCAGCCGCCGGATTCTGCCGTCAGTCAAAAACCTATGCCTGGATTCAGTATAAATCCGTTCCCGCTCTATGGCAAGGGTAAAGCGAAAATCAAATCCCCCGCTGCAAGCACGGCCGCCTGGCTCATTGCCCGCGGGAATATAGTCCCTATCGGTGCCTCCAGGTAGACCTGGTGGCCAGTATCAGGATGGGGAAAATCTCCAGCCTTCCCGCCAGCATGTCCCAGGTCAGCACCAGCTTGGAGAAATCACTGTACGCGGCATAATTGCAGGTAGGCCCCACCGCCTCGAAGCCGGGACCGATATTGTTGAAGCAGGCGAATACCGCGGACAGATTCGTAGTAATGGAGAATCCGTCCAGGGAGATCAGAAGGAAGCTCAGAATCGTTACTATCACATAGGCCGCCAGATAGGCGTTGACATTCTGCAGCACCTTCTCGTCCACCGGATGGCCGTTGAGCCGCACCACCTCCACCTTCTGGGGATGCACCACCTGGCGCACGCTTCTGTGGAGGCTCTTCGCCACCAGCAGGGCCCTGCCGCATTTGAAGCCGCCCCCTGTGCTGCCCGCGCTCGCTCCCAGAATCATCCGGCACAGCAATATCGCCTTGGACAGCCCGGGCCACAGCTCGTAGTCCGTGGTGGCGAAGCCGGTGGTAGTGATGATGGTCACCACCTGGAAGGCGGCATGGCGCACCGTCTCCCCCAGGGTATCGTAGAACCCCCGCAGGTTCCATACGATCAGCAATACGCTCCCCAGCACCGCCCCCAGGTACAGCCGCAGCTCCTCGTCCCTGAACACGCTCTTCACCTGGCGCAGCAGGAGCAGATAATAGCAGCTGAAGTTCACGCCGCACAGCAGCATGAACACCGTGCACACATTCTGGATATAGGGGCTGTAGCCGGCTATACTGTCGTTCTTCACCCCGAAGCCCCCCGTCCCCACCGTGCCGAAGGCCGTGCAGACCGCCTCGAACAAGGGCATGTCCCCCAGCAGCAGGAATATCACGTCCAGCACCGTCAGCAGGATGTAGATCAGGTACAGAATCGTGGCCGTCTTCTTCATCTTCGGCACAAGCTTGCCCACATTGGGGCCCGGGCTCTCGGCCCGCAGCAGGGGCATGGTGAAGCCGTTGCCCCCGGGG
>OFHB01000288.1_pt1 | contig 36984 bp, 21 predicted proteins | sample 1521881 | NCBI WGS metagenome assembly OFHB01 (sample SAMEA3504090, study PRJEB24116) | mouse gut metagenome | biome: mouse gut; feature: mouse-associated habitat; material: faeces | place: Denmark | collected 2011
TACCCGCACGGTCGAGGATGCTCTTGATCGCACAGTCCCTGACAGGGTAATACTGGTTCCTGATTTTCAGAAGCAGCCCCGTATTGATGATGGTGTCCGTGATGATGTCCTCATCCAGCCCCTCATCCGCATACATCTGCTTCAGTTCCTCCTCCACCTTACTCCCGCTGGTGATTGCCACAAGGCGCAGGTTCTTGGAGGTCTTTCTCTTCCAGAAGGAATTTCTCCCGATGCTGTTCAGGCACGCAAGGAAATCCTCCTGATTCTGGAATACGCCGCGATACCCGTCGGCAAATACTCTTGTTTCACTCATTCTTTTTTCCACCTTTCTTTTATCTCTCCGCTTCCGGAGGCATTTTTTATCCAGCCGCTTATGCGGGCAAGCCCTCATGGGCATTTCTGGCAACAAAAAAGGAATGGTCCTCAAAAGGTTTCCATTCCATACTGCGTGTGGCGATCCACAAATCCGTTCCTGTCCCTGGCAGTTATGCACATGCCGCAGAAACAAAAAAAGTGCCAAAAGACTGCCATGCTCATACATGGTATCCTCTGACACTACTTACAATCCTAAACAGCGTATGCTCCGGCCTTCCTCCATACAGGCAGCGCCAGAACCTGCAGCTTACGGAAAATGCGGATGTTCCGGATATTTTCATACCGGATACATCATAGTTTTCCCGCCCTTCACTGACAGGCATCGCATAAAAATCAATTACGGAATCATCATAGCACAACATCTTGTATCCTGTCAACTCAATAATACTATATCTTCTGTTTTAGGTTCTTCATTTTTATACGGAAAAGTCCGTCAGAAAAATTTTTTTTACTTTTTTTCAAATTTTTTCAAGTATTTGCCCCCCTGCCCGGTACTTCTTTTATAGATGCTCCTGTTACAGCAGTTCATCTGTATCAGGCATCCGTTCTTTGACAACTGAAGAACATACACCCTCATGTATATGGGTTCCGATGAATGGCTCACTCCAAAAAGTCTGCCATCCGTCCGGATTTTATTGCACACAGTGCAGCCAGTCAACGCGGCCGGGAAGGGCGCAGGAAACGGTGGGGGAAGGTATGTGTAACAATCAAAAATTTACTATATTTTTTGCAAGAAGCTGATCACCATTATTTTCAGATATGTTATACTTATAGCCAGATATTGTGTTTTCTCATATCCTGGCTAGGAAAGGAGGCGTATGGTTACAGTAACGAAGGGCGATTTGATAGCGCTGGGATATGGACCGTCTTTTGCAGCGGACATCATAAGGGAAACGAAAAAACTTATGGTATCGAGGGGACATACATACTACCAGTCACGGAAACTGGACAGGGTTCCCAAAGAAGCTGTGGAAGAACTACTGGGAATTACCATTCCCGACAAACAGAATTGATTGTACTTCTTGCACATCTATGTGAGGAGTGAAATCATGGCAAAAGATCCAATTAAGAAAGCAGACAACGGAACCTACTACTTCCGGGCAAATTTAGGCTACCATCCCATTACAGGGAAGCAGATCCAGAAATACCGCAGCGGCTTTGCTACCAAGAAAGAAGCAAGAGAAGAATATTCCAAGCTGATCCTGTCATCTGTCAAAGAACTGGATGAAAAAAAGAAGACTGTTTCTTTTCAGACATTCATTGAAGATACCTATCTTCCGTGGTATAAAACGCAGGTAAAGGAAAGCACTTACTTAAACCGCTATTCCACCATCCAGAAGCATTTTGCGTACTTCTACAAAATGGCAACGGACGAAATCGAACCCATCCATGTCCAGAGCTGGCAGTTGGAACTGGCAAAGCAGTTCAGCCCAAACTATATCCATGTGGTGCAGGGGCTGCTCTCCCTTGCCTTTGACCGGGCGATTGTACTGGGTATAGCCAAAAAGAATCCGTCAAGGATGATCGGGAACATCAAGTCCAAAAAGACACAGGTGGATTTCTGGACGCTGGAAGAATTTCAGAAGGTAATCTCCCTGCTCTACAAGGGGGATTATTATGAACATTACCTCTTTATCTCCTTCTGGGTGCTGTTTATGACCGGAATGCGGATCGGCGAGGCTGCGGCGCTGCTGTGGTCGGATATTGATTTTGATACAGGACTGTTAAGCATAACCAAGACCATGTATTATAAGTCAATGGACGATTTCAAACCCGTGGAACCGAAAACGCAGGCGAGCGTCCGCACTATTTACATTGACAAGGATACCATAAAGGAACTGAAGGCATGGCAGGAAGTCCAAAAGAAGGTACTGAAAAACTGTGACTATGTGTTAAGCTACAACGGCATACCCACCAGCAAGCATACCCTGCCACGGGCATTGGAAAAACTTGCGGAACTTGCCGGCGTACACCGCATCAAAATCCATGCACTGAGGCATTCCCACGCCTCCCTGCTCATCAGCATGGGCGAAAATCCCCTGTTGATCAAAGAGCGTCTGGGGCATGAAAAAATACAGACAACCTTGGGAACTTATGGTCATCTGTATCCAAACACCAATCTTGAAGTTGCCAACAAGCTGACTGGAGTGCTGCAGTATACACCTGCCACCCAAAGCGTTGCAGACTATACCAGCAACCAACACACTGCAGCCTACCACAAAGAAGTAAAATAAAAAATGCAATCGTAATGCAATAAAATGAAGAAAAAAGCCGCAAACCATTGATTTTACTGGCTTTGCGGCTTAGCTCCGACTATTCGAACTCAATCGTCCCTGGCGGTTTCCCAGTACAATCATAAACCACCCTGTTAACTCCTTTGACCTCATTCACAATCCGGTTAGTAACTTTACAAAGCACTTCCCAGGGGAGTTCAGCTGCCTCCGCTGTCATGAAATCGCTGGTATTCACCGCTCGAAGCGCCACAGCATAATCATAGGTTCTGAAATCTCCCATGACGCCAACTGAGCGCATATTCGTCAGCGCTGCAAAATATTGCCCCAGCCCCTTATCTAATCCAGCTTTGGCAATTTCCTCCCGATAGATAGCATCTGCTTCCTGCACAATTTTAACCTTTTCCTCTGTTACTTCTCCGATAATGCGGATGCCAAGACCAGGACCAGGGAAAGGCTGACGAAATACTAGATGTTCTGGAATTCCAAGCTCCAGGCCAGCTTTTCTTACCTCGTCTTTGAAAAGCATACGCAACGGTTCAATAATCTCTTTAAAATCCACAACCTCGGGAAGCCCGCCCACATTATGATGGGATTTAATAACGGCAGACTTTCCCAGACCTGACTCTATCACGTCAGGATAAATTGTGCCCTGGACCAGATAATCCACTGCGCCGATTTTCTTGGCCTCTTCTTCAAATACACGAATAAATTCTACACCTATAATTTTACGTTTCTCTTCCGGTTCAGTAACGCCCTTTAATTTCTCATAGTATCTTTGTTGTGCATTTACACGAATAAAGTTTAGCTCATAGGCCCCATCAGGCCCGAACACCTCTTCCACTTCATCCCCTTCATTTTTGCGGAGAAGACCGTGATCCACAAAGACACAAGTAAGCTGCCTCCCCACTGCTTTCGAGAGCAGTACCGCAGCGACAGAAGAGTCAACACCGCCAGACAATGCGCAGAGCACTTTGCCATCTCCAATTTGCTGACGCAGGCTTGCAATCGTTGATTCTACGAAAGAATCCATCTTCCAATCTCCCGAACAGCCACAGACCTTATAAACAAAATTAGAAAGCATTTTCATTCCTTCTGCAGTATGCATAACCTCTGGATGGAACTGTGTCGCATACAATTTTCGCTCTGGACAAGCCATTGCAGCAACTGGACATACCAAAGTATGAGCCGTAACCCGAAAGCCTTCTGGCGCGGTTTCTATATAATCCGTGTGGCTCATCCAACAGACAGATTTTTGAGATACTCCTTCAAAAATTACATCCGAGGTATCTACTTCTACCTCCGTATGACCATATTCGCTGACCGGAGCCGTCTGCACAACTCCCCCCAAACTATACGCCATAAGCTGTGAACCATAGCAAATCCCCAAAATTGGAATCCCCAAGTCAAAAATCTCTTTCTGATAATGAGGGGATGCCTCTTCATAGACACTATTCGGACCGCCTGTAAAGATAATTCCTTTTGGCTCCATAGACTTGATATCGTCCAGGCTAATTGTGTATGGCTTTACTTCACAATACACATTGCATTCCCGAACACGCCGGGCAATTAGCTGATTATACTGCCCGCCAAAATCAAGAACAACTATTGTTTCCCTCTTCAATGCTCTTTCCTCCTATATCTTCTGTCTTCAAACAATTTCGCCATAGTCCATGTAGAAATTATTCCGTCTTCTTGTGATGTTCTCTTAGCTTTCTTATTCAATACATGCATTTGCATCCGATGACTTTCGAGATTCACACTTATTTATCAAATGTATGCCTTATGAGCCCTTTCAACAGTTTTCATGTTTCATTCTTACTGCTCTTTCTTTTCCTCATGAGCCCTTTCGACGATTTCCATAATTAAACTCATTTCTCTAACATATGCCTCATGACCACTCCCGATAATTTTAATAATTTAAACTTATTTATCTAATCTATGTTTTATGATAACGCCCCTTGCTTTCACAGCTTCCACCAAATACGCCTCTTTTTTCTTTACCTTTAGTTACAGACAATGCCTCTCAGCTTTCTACAACTCTATACTTCTTTTTCTTCATGTTTTCACACCTTGCGCTTTCAGTTTCTACCAATCCTTCTCTCTTTTCTTTCATATTTACATCCCATGGCTTCGCATTTTCCACTAAAACTTTCTTTTAATTGCACACAATGGCTTCGCAGATTTTTACAACTCTATCTCTACTTTCCTTCTTGTTTGCACACCTTGCGCTTACAGTTTCCACCAAATCTTTCTCTCTTTTTTTAATTGCACACGATCTCTTCTCAGTTTCCACCAACGTCATCTCTATTTTTCTTCATCTTTATACACCATCCACTTACAATTTCCACCAAATCCTTCTCTCTTTTCTCTCAGTTTACATCCCATGGCTTCGCATTTTCCACTAAATCCATCACTCTTGCTTCATGTTTGTAAATCAGATGCTTATACTTTCCATCAAATGCATCTCTATTTGGATTCAGATTTACGCACCATGGATTCTCAGTTTCCACCAACTCTATCACTCTGTTCTTTCATGAGTTTACTGCTGTCTGAAAAATCACCTCTCTGAATCTGGGGCAAGAGCACTCTGCGAATACCTCTTATTATATAGAAGGATATAAACATTTACAAGAAGAAAAGCCTTAGATTCTCTAAACTTTTTAGAAACCTGCGCTGTGCGTCCGGTCAGCGGCACACCCCAGATGAGATCTAAAAATCATGCTAGAATACAATCTCATCATCATGTCCCCTTACTATTAACTGCTGACAAACACAGGCTTCCTTTATTAAAAACATTCAGTCACAAAGAAAAGCCGCTTTTGGGTGACAAACAATGCATAATCTATTTCATTCCCTGTTTGCTATTTCGAAACTGCACTGGCGTCATGCCGTACTTCTTCTTAAAAAGACGATTAAAATGTTCTACATTTTGATAACCTACATTATCGGCAATATTTTCCACCGTCATGCTGGTATTTTTCAAAAGCGTCCTTGCTTTCTTCATACGGACATTCTTGACAATTTCACCAAACGTATTTCCAGATTTCTCTTTAATATATTTTGAGAGATATGGCTTGGACAAATGAAGCTTTTCCGCCAAGTCATCCAGCGTCACCGTCAGATAATGTTCCTGTATATAATTCATAATCTCATTCAGCCGTTCGTCCCTGCACTCTTCATTCTGCTGAATTTGCTCCAGCTTGTTGACTGCCACGCAGAGCGCCTCGATGGACGAAGAAATAATATCCTCGTCTATTCCTACGCCCCAGTATAGTTGATGATTGCAAGAGATTCCTACATAAGAAACAGCTTTTGCAGAAGAGCCTCGAGACATAGAATGTTCCTCATACACAGACAGCTCATAGCTAATGTTAAAATATTGCTTCAATGCATTACTTACTGCGTCCAAACGTCCGTTTCCATTTCCATTCACAGTAAGCACCTGCCCGCCATGAGAAATAGAAGCTTCTGCCAAAATACCGTCTTTCTGTTTAAAATGACATTCTGTAATCCTGAAAAGCGGCATATTGTTGACATAATGCTCCTCAAATATCTGGTAAATTAATTGAGGAGAAAGCTCCATATGGCGACGGTCAGAAACGCCTTTAACCGTATAGCCTACTTCTTCCCGCATCTTTTCGGGGATCGTAATACCGTAATTTTGCTTTAATATATAGGCAACGCCGCCCTTTCCAGACTGGCTATTAATGCGAATCACATCAGAATCATACGTGCGTCCGACATCCTTGGGATCAATCGGCAGATATGGCACGGTCCAGTGCGCCTGCGGATGTTCCTCCCTGCATGCCATGCCCTTAGCAATCGCATCCTGATGCGAGCCAGAGAATGCCGTAAATACCAATTCTCCCGCATAAGGCTGCCTTGGAGAAATCTGCATGCGCGTGCAACGCTCATAAACCTCGGCAATCTTGGACATATTGCTGAAATCCAATTGGGGGTCCACCCCATGAGAAAACATATTCATAGCAAGCGTCACAATGTCCACATTTCCGGTACGCTCCCCATTGCCAAACAATGTTCCTTCAATCCGGTCAGCCCCTGCAAGAATCCCAAATTCCGCATCACAAATTCCAACCCCGCGGTCGTTGTGAGGATGCAGCGACAAAATCACATTCTCACGGAAAAGCATATGTTTACTCATATATTCCACCTGCCCTGCAAATATATGAGGCATGGCATTTTCCACGGTAGTGGGCAGATTGATAATTACTTTCTGTTCCGGCGTCGGCTGCCAGATGTCGAGCACCGCATTGCACACTTCCAGCGCATAATCGACCTCCGTTCCAGAAAAGCTCTCCGGACTATACTCAAACGTAAAATTTCCTTCCGTCTCATTGGCAAGTTCCTTTAACAGAATCGCCCCCTCAACAGCAATCTGCTTCACCTCTTCCTTGCTCTTCTTAAATACCTGCTCCCGCTGAGCCAAGGAAGTGGAATTATACAAATGCACCACTGCATGGGGCGCCCCCTTTACTGCCTCAAATGTTTTACGAATAATATGCTCTCTCGCCTGCGTCAGCACTTGCACTGTTACATCGTCCGGGATCATCTCCCGCTCAATCAGCGCACGCATAAAATTGTATTCTGTATCGGAAGCCGCTGGAAACCCTACTTCAACCTCTTTAAATCCTACGTCAACCAAAAGCTGGAAAAATTCCAATTTCTCCTCCAAGCTCATCGGCTCGATCAATGCCTGATTTCCATCCCGCAAATCTACGCTGCACCATATGGGAGGCTTTGTAATATATTCCTTTTTCACCCACTCATAGGTTACTTGCGGCGGCATAAAATACTGCCTCTCATATTTTTCATAATTCTTCATGATCTGTTCCTCCATAAGTAATAATTATTTTATGCAATCGTAATACCATTTCATCATGTGGATCTCTGAAAAGCTTTTTAAAACAAAAAATCCTTCGCATCCATCATCCGAAGATAATAGAGACGAAAGATATGCTTATCTTGCGCGGTACCACTCTGCTTCATGTTTCCATGCTCTTATCTGCACTCCGCTTTGCCAGCCTCTGATCCCGGCCAAGACAATATCTGCTTCCATGCTTATCTCTATAACGGGAGAACCCGTCCTGACTTACTTCTTTCCTGACAAACTCACATTTTACCTGTAGCGCCAAAAATGTTTCAGCCGGAAGCTCCAAGGCCAGTTCACTGCGGCATCGCTGCCATCTTGCACCCCCGATGGCTCTCTGAAAGCTCTTCCTCAGCTACTATTCCTTTTCTTCGCTTCTCACATGTTTTATCTTAACATAGATTCTACATCATGTATAGTGATAATTTTAATCATTTCCCTTGATTTATTTTAATCACACACATAAAAACCATCTTCTTTCACAACAGCATTGTCACCTAAGGGCCGTTTTTTAGACAGCCCCTTTTTGGTGAAGATACTTTTCTCTGGTTGCCAAGCCTCCACGGATATGACGTTCCGATTTATTTAGATCCAAAACCTTGCGGGCCTGGGAAGCCAGCACTGGATTAATCTGAACAAGACGTTCTGTCACATCTTTATGTATGGTTGTTGTTATTTGGAACGTTATTGGTTTCAGTTGTATTTTGCATGTTTCCCGCCGTATTGGGCATATTTTCAGTCGTATTTGCTGTATTCTCAATCAGTACTGCTTCTTCCAATCCCAAATCTCCAAACAGCCGCAGAAAAATATCCACGTTCCCCGCTTTGTCCACTTCGATTTTCTGGATAATCTGTTTGAGCTGCTCATTGGTCATCTGATGTACGTCAGTGATATCTTCAACTGCTTTGAAAGTATTACCAAGGACATGCTCTAATTGTTCTCCTTTTGTCAGATGATATGATACCATTTTCAAATCACTTTCGAGCCGCTCCATTTCTTTTCGCATACCGCCAATTTTGCTATTCAGTTCTTCTCGGGTGATCAGGTCATCTGTATACATATCCATATATTTCTGTCTGGTTCTCTGTAGTTTGGCTAGCTGATGGCTTAATTCTTTTTCATATTCCATGTTTTCGTCTTTTGCCTTATAGATACGTTGGAACTCGCGGACAACATTGTGGATTATATTCTTTTTCTGCTTCAACATTTCAGAAAAATAATCTTGTAACGCTTGAATCAACTCTTCTTCGTCCACAGTCACAGCATTGGGGCAGCTATCGGCGCCTCTGCCGTTATGCCCAGAGCATACCCAGCGGACATAGGTATTCTTATAGGTACGGACAGTACGCCGAAACGACCAGCCGCACTCTTTGCACTTGACAAGCGTGGAAAAAAGATGTTTATTACTCTGGCGTTGATGCTTGATGTGAAAGGATTTGTTCCTGGTCTGCAGTATCTGCTGTGCTTTTTCATATACTTCTGGCTCAATGATCCGTAAATCTGGCCGCTCTACAACCACCCAGTCTGTTTCATCCTTCTTAGTACGTCTTCCGGTTAGGAAATCAGCTACTTCCTGCTTGCCATTGATGATTTTACCTGTGTATAATTCGTTTGTAAGGATACGGCAGATCGCATTCTGACTCCACTGGCAGTTGCGCTTTGTTTTTAGTCCACGTTCATTTAACATGTTAGAAATCTTGGAGGCTCCATAGCCTTCTTTGGTATACCACTGGTAAATCTGTTGAATGACGACCGCCTCTTCTTGATTAATTTCCAGATTAAAATAATCGCCTATGGTTTTATTGTAGCCGTAAACAATATTGGGAACTCTCCCTTTTTCCGCATTCATTTTTTTTCCAAACTTCACCCGCTTGGATGTATTGGCGCTTTCTTCCTGCGCCAATGCGCCAAAAATGGTCAAGACAAATTCACTGTTTCCCATGCTAGTCATATTTGCCGTGAGGAATTGCGTTTCAATGCCTAATGATTTCAACTTGCGGATATTTTGAAGAAGATCCACTGTGTTACGGGCAAAACGGGAGATATCCTTTACCACTACCATATCAAACAAGCCATGCTCAGCATCAGACATCATGCGCAAGAATTCTTTCCGATTTTTAATTTTAGTTCCAGAAATGCCTTCGTCTGCATATAATCTAACAAGGGTGTCACCTGTATGCGCAGTATATTCAGCAAAAAAGGCTTTTTGAGCTTCAAGGCTGTTTAGTTGGTCTTCCTTGTCCGTGGATACACGGCAGTATGCGGCTATATTCATGATCTAAATATCCTTCCTGCATGAAAAGATTTTATGTGTTCTTAGGGTTTAAATTATTTTTATTTATATCAAAGGGAAACTTTTTTAAGTCGTTATTGATTGTTCTTCCTTTATAATACCCATCGTAATTATAATAGTATTCATTTTGTCCATTCTCCCCGATCTCTTGATAAAAATAATCTCTATTATGTACTTTTTTTGAAATAGTTTTCTCAAAATCACTCCATTGTCCTAATATGATATCCGTATACATCTTTACATTTTCATAATATTCAGATGGATCTAATGATTCTAACCAATATTGGGAAACAACATATGTTACTGCATATTTTCCATATCTTAGCGCATTACCATATGTATTAATGCCATATTTATTGTTTCTTGTTTTTGAAAAATTTTTCTCTATTTCAGTTAAGTACATATGACAAAAATATCCATACATGTATTTTTTGTATATATCTGTATCCACAAAAATTTGTTCAAAATGCTCTGGCCTAAATAAAACTTCATCGCCATTTCTTCGTGCTTTAGCCACTTCGCCTTGTATGCTGGACGCAACTCTCATAAATGTAGTTCGTTCAACAATTCTATCACGTGTAATAAAATCGTGATTTAGACCATCATAAAATTCTCCCATTTTTCTATTATAAAAATATCCAAAATCTTTATAAATATTTTTTTGATATTCTATCTGAATCTTATCATTCGCTCTCCGGTCAACCTCTTTTACAGGAGTTTGTTCATTTGTTGCTTTTGATAATTCTTCAATCAACGATAATTTATCACTTTCTTTATATTCACCTAAAAAGGTGATGATTTTAACAAGGACCTCTTTTCCCTCGAAGTGTTCCATATACTCCAGATCATCCTCGTATATTGACGCCAGTGTGTACGCAGTCTGACCGCCATTTACAATCTGTGGATTCTTGATAACCAATTGTGCCGTATCTTTTAATGCCACTTTAGAATTAAAATGCGTATCATCAGATAAAATTGTTATTCCATTATTATACAAAGCAATTTCATTTGTTTTCTTGTTTTTTATAGTACTTCTGATCTTGGGGTTAATGATATTATTCTTCAGACTCAAAAAACATCTCGGGTTATATTTTAAAATCGAGTTTTTATATTTTGTTACTACCTTAGCAATTTCAAGTACAGGAACAAAAGCCACCATTATCTTACAAGCTCCATATTTGGTTTCAACCGTATAGCTAATTCTTCCATCATTATTCTCTTTATTTACCAAAGACAATCTTATTTTTATTTCATCAGCATTATAATAACAACCTGTAACTACCGGAAAAACCAACTCATCGTAACATTTTTCATAATTGAAAATTTTTGCTGAAAATCCCCCTGTAAGTTTTTTTATTTGAGAATCTTTGTATTTTTTCTCTTCCAAATTAGCTAAGATAACTACTTGGTAACTATATCTTCCAATATCATCAATAGAACTTATTTTTTGAATCATATTTTGTATTTTGCTATTATAAGATATGCCATCTTCATTTTCTGTTTCGCCATCGGTAATCCGATCTATATCCATCTTCAATATTTCATGCAACTCAATATTCTTATTTTCAAAATTGTTTTTATTGCGTCTGTATTTTGATTGTATAAATACGATTGACTTAGTTTCTTTGTCAATATAATAGGCATCAATTCCCCCATCATTTACTTCATCTGTAATATAAGTTTCTCTTTCAGAAAAATCATCAATACCATATTTAACCTTCAAATATAAATGTATAAAAACTCGTGATCTCGCCTGATCAACTTTTTCAATATTCTGAGGTTCTGGATAATATCTTTTGTACCTCGATGGCGCCTCTCCCATGATCTGATCCACTATATTTACCAATATATTGTATTTGTCCATATTTTCTCCCTCGTTCTCTAAACACGCACTACTTTAAGAACCACTTTGCATACCGATTCTTACCTCTTATCGCAATAATATTCTCATTTTTTAATATTTGCAATAGATTCGATACTTTTTTCGATTTCTGATTTTCGCTTAAAACCTCTGGCAATGCCTTGTCTAATATATCCATCAATTCATGCTTACTTGCTTCACCTATAGATTCCAAAGCCTTTATTATTAACTGTTTGCAAATATCATCATCTAATCCTTTGTTCCGTATATAGTCCGCTTTTTGTCCGACTATATCTGCTACTTTCAATGACACAAATAAATTTGGATACCGTCCCTCTACCAACCCCTGTTTCTTTAATATTCTTAAGCTTTCTTTAGATATTATCTCTTTTTTTTGAACCTTGTCTAACAGAAATACAGTCTGTATGTCTAAATCACCATTGGAGTATAGAAGTTGCGTGTAGTTTTTATCTAGGATTTTTCCAAATACTGTCACCTTGACTCGGTTGATCGTCTCTAAATCATATGACGGCAATGGAAAGCACTTATCTCTTTGAATTTGATACATCATTGGTATTCCCATAGAGTTAGTATCAATCATATACAAGTTTACCATTGCATTGCACAAAAATACATTTCGATAATAAGGCGGCTTATATCCTGGCTCCAACGCTTGTTCAATAGTCTCTGGGATAAATGCTCCTTCATTAATAAAAATAAGTTTATCCTCAAACTCTTCTATATTAATTTTTCCACGCAGACGATAGTCCTGATGAGCAATGCAATTGTTTATGATTTCCTTTATTAATTCCGGCTCATACTGGTCAACTTCATCTGGAAACAATGTTTGCTGCCCAGCAATATAGCGATACTTTACATTTCTAATTCGAGAATACACTTCATCTACTGCTAAAAGAAGAGGCATATCAAAATGCTCATACGTTTTCACCGTGTTATCAGCATTATATAGTGTCCAAGTTAATCTTGGAATAAAGCCGTCAAAAAAATAACTGGATTCACTTTTTCCCAAAAGAAGCAATGCTGTTCTGGTAATTTCTCCTTTGATTGTTATTCCTGCCTTATTTAACACTTCAATGTCTGATAACTTTTTCAAAATCTCTTGCGCTTTCTTACGGTCCTTTTGACGTTTTGAAAAAAGTTGACGCGCTCGCTTAATTGCTTCCTGATCCAAATCTGCAACCGATGCTTCTTTTACAATCTCCTTTGACCAGTCCATTCCTATCTGGCTTCTGATTAAATCCACCTTATTCATGGGCAATGGCGATACAGATTCATGTTCTCTTGCATAAGCTGCTCCTTGCCATGTCGTTGGTATGCCTCGTATTGCTGGCGGAATCTGAAATGCAATAATGCGGCATTTATTCAAAGTTAGTTCATAAATCTCCATGAATGTCAGTCGTTCGTTTGTTCCATTCACTATTTCCCTTTTTAAGTTATGCAATCCTCCCTGTTTCCGAAAGTCTGTTCCAACGACCTCTTTCTGATTAGATATCCCAAAAACCAGCCATGCTTCTTGTAATCCTCGTAAATTAGCTTCATTGCTCAACGCAGAAAAATATTTTCCAATGTCATTAAAAGAATAATTGCTCCTTGCTTCTTTAAATTCAATTACTTCGTTTTCAAATATATCCATCAACCTTATAATCTTCTCTTTTAGCTGAACGTCTGTATAAATCATAGCATCCACCGCCTTTTATTATTCTATGACTAAATTCTATGACTAATCAATGACTTTCTAGAACTAATTTAAAACCATTTTATCCTAAATCAAGTCATTATACAACAGTCCTCACAAAATTAATGGGGCTGTCGCATTAAGATATTTACTTGTTTAAAAGGTTTTCATTGCAACGCAATGCAAACAAAATGCACAAAGATTATCTTGGAAAGCTAGCTTCCCAGAATAATTTTGTGCATTCTGTATTTGCCGCATAAGCGGCAAGACCTTTTGAACAAGTGAAGATCTTAATGCGACAGCCCCCGATTCTCTTTACTTTGTATTTCCATTTTTTCTGCAGTCTCTTTTAATACTTGATTAATTTTAACCTGATTGACCTCAATAAATATTCTTGCTATGTAATTAGCGGTCTCCTCCGCTGAATTTGGATTATGAAAACGAAAATGAAGCTTTGTTTTTTTAGCGATAATGAAGCCACCTCCTGCTTACCATCTTGCCTCTTTTTCTATAACTATGAAAATGTCTTCTAAAATAGTCCAATATTTTTCAACATGCCATTTGACGTAAAATGATTTCATCTATCTGCATTTCTAATATAATAAAAAGCAGATGCTCACTTCACATCTGCTTTTTATATATTCATTCTGCAGGATTATCTCAATCCTCTCTCATATAAAATTGTAATCTAACCATCCATAATTCTCTTTTATCAAACATTCTATTTTGTTACAACTATATGTACGGTACTTTTGCTAATTCCGAATTTCTTCGCAGTTTGGCGTACCGTGGCATTCTCCTCAATAATATAATTGGCGATATTAATGGCACGTTCTTCTATATATCCTTTCAACGAAATACCCTCATACACTGCTTTTTTTATAATGTATGAAGAATTTGCCTTGGTTATGACAGTGATCGTCGTTTATTGTGCCTTACCAAATCATCTCGATTTACAAGCTTCTGTCCAGATAAGAAAACTTGGTCTCCGTAGCCTGGAAGAACTCGCTTTTCGCCATATCAAAACATTGCATAATAGTGGGTGAAAACACGCCGCATTCATTATTCTTAATCATCTCCACCGCTTCTTCCACCGCAAACGCTGCTTTATAGACACGTTTGCTGACCAGCGCATCATAGACGTCCACAATGGAAACCACCTGCGCCCAGATTGGTATCTCATCTCCCTTTAATCGGTCTGGGTAACCATTTCCATCATAACGCTCATGATGGTAACGGCAAATGTCATAACAATAACCGTAAAATTCATTTTCTTCCTGTTTAAAGTTCTCCAGAAGCTGACAGCCATAAATGGTATGCTTCTTCATCTCCTGAAATTCTTCGTTGGTCAGCTTCCCAGGCTTTAAAAGTATGCTGTCAGGAATAGCGATCTTGCCAAGGTCATGAAGCGCAGAGGCATTTACAATCAGATTCAGGGATTCCTCCGTAAGACCATACTCTGGAAATTCGCTTATTACATATTTCATCAGAATTTTCGTAAAGTACTTGACTCTTTGAATGTGCTCGCCAGACTCCAGGCTACGAAATTCCACCACGGAGCTTAATGCGTTTACAAGGAATTCATTATTTCGTTCCAGCTTTTCCTTACTCTCACGAAGCTGCCTCGTACGCCTTTCCAGCTTCCGCTCAATATCAATCCTGTTTTGGAACAGCTCAATAATGTTCTGGGCGCGTCGCATCACTACTTTGGAGTCAAACGGCTTATAAATAATATCGGAAACGCCGTATTCATATGCTTTCACTTCGCTCTCCGCCGTAGACTCTCCAGTAATCATAATCACAGGAATCAAATTCATATATCCTTTTTCAAACATATATTCCAACACGTCCAATCCTGACTTGTTGGGCATAATCAAATCAAGAAAAATCAGAGACAGCGTATCTTGATGTTTTTCTAACAGCTCGATGGTTTCCACGCCGTCTGCCGCTTCCAAAATCTCATACTGTTCTTCAAAAATAAAACTGAGCATCGTTCGGTTGATTTCCACATCATCCGCAATCAAAATAACATTCTTCTCCATCCTTAACCTCCACTGTCAAGATATCTGCATCATAATATCAGAAAATTACTCAATCATTCTAACATACTATAATTTGCAAAGTCAATAACATCACACAAGCTTTAAAATTGATGCGCAGCCAAGTCGATCCTAGCATGTTTTCACAGCTTTATATTAGCTAATGCATCCGCAAAAGCATTATTGACTGATTCTTTCGCCTCCTGTCGCATCTGATTCATATAGCGGGAAACGTCTTTTTTGGACACCCCGCCGCCGCTTGCTTTCTTTCGCTTTTCAAACGCAGACAACTTCTCTCTGTAACCGCAGGCACAGGTAAACCTTCGGTTTTCTCCCTCTCCAATCAATTCCATCTTTTTATGGCACTGGGGACAGCGGGCATTCGTCACTTTGGACAACATTTTCCGATAACCGCATTCCCGGTCCTGGCACACCAGCATTTTTCCATTCTTATGATTTACCTCAAGCATCAGCTTGCCGCACTGAGGACACTTTTTCCCGGTCAAGTTCTCGTGACGGTACGTTTTAGAAGACGCCTCGATGTCTTTCACGATATCCACCGTATAAGTACGGATTTTCGCCTCGAAGTCTTTCTTTTTCCTCTTGCCCTGCGCAATATCTGCAAGCTCTTGTTCCCATTTTGCCGTCAGTTCCGGAGAAGCAAGACCCTGAGGCGCCAAATCCAGCACCTGCCTTCCTTTGGAAGTAAGGTGAATATAGGCGTCACGCTTTTCAATCATAAAGCTGTGAAACAGTTTTTCGATAATGTCCGCCCGGGTTGCGACTGTTCCAAGACCACCTGTCTCTCCTAATGTCTTCTTTAATTTCTGATCTGCGCCCTCCATATATTTGACGGGATTCTCCATAGCTGCAAGAAGCGTAGCCTCTGTAAAAGGCAAGGGCGGCTTCGTCTTGCCCTCGCTGATCTTTCCCTGTGTAAATAATATTTTCTGCCCCAGCGTAAAGCTAGGAATGCTGCCAGAGATCACCTCTCCTGGCATAGCGCCTGACTCCTGATCCTCCTCAGATTCTGCCAGCGCCATTCCTGCCTCTTTCTGCAGCATCTTAATCTCCTGCCATCCTGGCTGCTCCATGATCCGTCCTTTAAGCGTAAAACGATGACCCTCGCACACTGCCGTTACTTCCGTCTGCTGATACTGGCAGGGGGGAAGCAGTGCAGAAAGAAAACGGGAAACCACCAGCTCATAAATTTTGCGCTCCCCATATTCCAAATCTCTGAGATTTACTCCCTGCTCTGTGGGGATTATGGCATGATGATCGGAAACTTTCTTATCATCCACGAAAGACTTATTTCCCTTGATGGGCGTTTTCAGTAGCTTTCCACAGATAGATGCATAGATGCCGCTGCGACATGCCCGAAGCCGTTCTGGGATCGTCTCCACGATATCTGCCGTCAAATACCTGGAATCTGTCCTAGGATAGGTGACTACCTTGTGGCGTTCATACAAGCTCTGCATATAATCCAACGTCTGCTTTGCAGAAAAGCCAAACATCCGGTTAGCGTCCTGTTGCAGGGAGGTCAAATCATAAAGCTGCGGCGCATAAGACTTCTGCTGCTTCTTTTTCACCTCTTTGACCGTCGCCGTCCCATTGCAAACATCGGACTTCACTTTCTCAATCTCTTCCTTATAATAAGTACTGCTGCTGTCGTTCTCTGATTTCCAGATCCAGGACGCCTCCTTGCTCTTCATTTTCAACCCATAATATGGCTTTGAGCGAAACTCCTTGATCTGTGCTTCCCGCTTTGCAATGATCGCAAGGGTAGGCGTCTGCACCCTGCCGCAGGAAAGCTGGGCATTATGTTTCACAGTCAAGGCGCGGGTAGCGTTCAGACCCACCAGCCAGTCCGCCTCGGCACGGGCAACGGCAGCCTCATACAATGCTTGATAATCTCTTGCGTCCCGCAGGCTGGAAAATCCCTGGCGAATCGCCTTATCTGTGACAGAAGAAATCCACAATCGTTTCATGGGTTTTTTGACCCCGGATTTCTGGATGATCCACCGCGCCACCAACTCCCCTTCCCGTCCTGCATCTGTAGCTATGATAATCTGCCCGATATCCTTTCGGAACATCTGAGATTTTACCGTTTGGTATTGCTTTCCCGTCTTCTTGATGACCTGGATTTCCAAGCGCTCTGGCAGCATGGGAAGGGTTTCCATCTTCCACGTTTTCCACTTGTCGCCATAGCTTTCTGGATCTGCCAGTTCCACAAGATGACCAAGAGCCCAAGTGACCACATAATCGTTTCCTTCCAAATATCCATTGCCTCCCTGTTTGCATCCCAGGACTCTCGCAATATCTCTGCCCACGCTGGGCTTTTCTGCAATTACTAATGATTTCATATATGTCTCACACTTTCCTTACATTTTAGGTTTCATTTATAACTTTCGAGTGCCGCGGCAGCGCGGAAAATCACTGCACCCATAAAACTCTCCATACTTCCCGCTGCGTTTCACCATCTCTGCGCCGCATTTAGGGCAAATCGCCTCTGGCTCGACTTTCTGCCGCTCTATTAGAATCTTTCCTAATGACTCATAACAGCCCTGATTGATAACACAGTCATTCAACGCCCGGTGAGCCCCTACGGCGCTGATTCCAAAGTGATTCGCTACATCAGACAGCTTGTAATGAGGCAGCTTTGGCAGGCAATTCCTCGCCATATAAAGCGTATCGACGTAATTGTTGCGCACATCTCTTCCAAATACACCCATGGCGGCGTCAATGATAAAATTCAAATCAAAGCTGTGAATATTATGCCCTACCAGAACATCATTTCCCGCAAACTCCAGAAATCCTCCAAGAACTTCTTCTATTTTTGGCTCGTCCTCTACCATATCATCTGTAATGTGATTGACCGCTGTCGCAGATGGCGGAATATGCATCCCTGGATTGACCAGGGTGGAATATTTCCCCACAATGTTATGCTCCCGTACCCGGAGAGCAGCAATTTCTATAATTTGATCCACTTCCGGCCGAACGCCCGTTGTCTCCAAATCAAACACCACATAGTCGCTGAGATATTGATTCAAACGTTTTCCTTTGTTCCTTGTCACGCTAAAAGCCCTCATTTCTCTTTTGATTTCATCATTATAAAGGGCTTTTTTGATATTTGCAACCTCCTAGACATAGATTCAGAAAAAATCGCCTCACTTTTCCAGAAATTCAAATTTAAACAATAACACAGGCTGCTATGATATTCCTAAAATACAAAGACTGCCGTACCAAAAATCAGTACGGCAGTCCCATGTGCTATTTGCTCTATAACGGCCTATTTAATTTTTGCTTTCTTGCTGACGCCCGCTTTCTTCAGCGCCGTCTTCATCTTTGCCTTGTTCTTCTTGCTCATTTTCTTGTTCAGGGTCACTTTCATGTTCGATGCCGTTCCCTTGAATGCCTTCGACTTGAATGCCGGCACCTTCTTTCCCTTGAACACTACCTTCTTCAGCTTCTTGCAGCCGTTGAAGCTTTGCTTGTCAAACGTCTTCACGTCGCCGCTCACCGTCAGCGTCGTCACCGCCTTGCAGCCCTCGAACGCCTGCTTTCCTATCTTGGTCACTTTCTTTCCTATCGTCACCTTGGTGATCTTCGTGAACTTGTAGAACGCCTTCGCCTTGACCTCCGTGACGTTGCACTTGAATCCCTTGATCGTTACCGTTGACAGGATGTTGACGCTGAACTTCTTGTTCTTCTTTGACTTCACGCCCTCTGCGCGGACCGTCTTCTTGCTGACGTTGGTCACCACGTACTTGACGTTGTTCTTTACAATCGAGTCTCCCTTTTTCAGTACTGGGGCGTTCTTCAACGCCTTTCTCGTGCTGTCCAGCCTCTCTGCCAGCTGTTTGAGCTTGCTGGCCGTGCAGCTTGACGCGGTGGCGTTCTTCTGCTTGTTTGCGTTGTCATACGCAGTCTTGAACGGCTTCCAGGTTGCGCTGGTGTACGCTTTCGCGCCCTTGTCATGCTTTGGCTTCGCCGTCTTGAGCGCCTTTGTCAGCGCCCCCTTGGCATCCATCCAGGCGGTGTCCTCCTTGAGCAGGCTTTCCGCCTCGGCAAGCGCCTGGTAGAGCCCGTTCAGGGTTTCTGCGTCCGCGTTCTCGGCGATCGCCTTTTTCAATGCCTCGTACGCCGTCTGGTATGCCGCCCAGGACCCTGCCTCGTACGCTTTCGTCCCCTTGCTGACTTCTGCAAACTTGGCGTCGGCTGCCGCAATGGTCTTGTTTGCGTTCTCCACGACGCCGTTTTGATCCAGCACGAGCTGGCCCTGTGCGCTTGCCAGGCTGTCAGCCAGCTGCTTCAGCTCTGCCGCGCTGATCCCTGCCGCCGGGTTCTTCGCCGCGTTGTACGCTGCCTCGAACAATGCCCAGCTTTCCGCGGTGTAATTGCCCTGCGCGAACTTAAGAATCCTTTCCGCTGCAGAAATCGCTTCCGTCATCGCAGCTTCCGCCTCTTCCTGCGTGATGTTGCTGGATTCTTTTTCCCATACCGCATAAAATGTCGTATCCTCGCTGATGGTCTGTGGCCAGTCGGCGTCGGCGATCACCGCTCCGTCTGCGGTCCTGCTCCATCCTTTGAAGACGTGACCTGCCCTAGTCGGAACTTCCGCCGGCTTGGCAAGTGTCTTTCCGCTTTCCACGCTCGTCTCCTCCGGCATTCCGTCCACCTTGTCGCCTCCCGCGTTGGCGTCAAATCTCACCACGAGCGTTCCTTCCTCTGCCTTGGTCACGGTGATCGTGACTTCTTCCGTCTTGCTCTTTCCGCTTTCCGTTCCGCTCGTGAGCGTGGCGGTAACCGTAATCACTGCCGTTCCTTCGTGTGTCGCCGTCACAAGCCCCGTGCTTGCGTCGACGCTTGCTCCTGCCGTGTTGTTCTCAGCGCCTTCCTTGACTGCGTAGGCGTATGTCACCGCATTGCTGCCCGGGTGTCCCTCCATCTGGCAGGAGGAATCTATGTCTGCCGACGCATTGAGCTTCAGCGTTCCGCTTTCCGCCGTGGCAGGTATCGTGATCTGTGATCCGCCGCTGATCGTCACCTTGGCGATGCTGCAGGTACAAGTTGGCGTTACCGCCTCCTCTTCCCATACGGCGTAGAATGTCGTGTCTGCCTCGATAGTCTGTGGCCATTCCACAATGTCTGCCCCATTTGGGGTGCTGCTCCAGCCTTTGAAGACGTATCCCGTCCTCTTCGGCTCCTTGGCAGGCTTCGCGAGCTGCCCCCCTCTGTCCACGTTCGTTTCTGTCGGCATGTTCTCCACCTTGTCGCTTCCCGCGTTGGCGTCAAAGCTCACCGTCAGATTGTCTTCTTCCGCCACTGCCGGATAGGAGACCTCGACCGTCATGCGCTCCCCGCCTTCGGAGACGGCAACCGTCACATCGGCGTTCGCCTTGCCTGCGGACACGTTTTCTTTGACCGCATTGCGGAATTCCTCCGTGACGGGGAACAGGTAGTAGCCGTGCGCCTGCAGCGTCGTTGTTGCCTTGTAGGCGGTGCTGCCTGCAAACTTGGCAGTTCCTTCCATGATAACGGGACCTTCCTCCGCCACGGCGCTCCACACCGTCTTGGCATCAAACAGATCTGCCGAGATGATCGCGCTTGGCGTCATTGCATGCAGGGAGTTCACGACTGCTTCATAGTCACGGGTAAGCCCTTCCGTCACATCGTCCGCTCCACAATTGTAAAACTTAATATCTGCCAGATAGCCGATGTCCTCCGTAAAGGGGATTCCGTCGCCTCCGGAACGCCACCCGATCGTGAACGGCTCTGACGACGATGTCAAGTTCACCACGTGATCGTCCGATTCAGAAGGACGCCCGTCCACATAAAGGCGCTGCTTTCCGCTCTTTCCATCAATGACGATCACGACGTCGAGCCATTTATTGACGTCCGCTTCTGCATCTAATGTAACTTGTTCTGTTGGATAATTATTATTAAGCATCCACAATGTCAGCTTTCCATTCTTAAGCTGAAGGGAGTACTGCTGTCCTTTCGCCAAAATCTCTGCCTGCGAGCTGGTTTGAATGGTATTTAACCAGAGCTTCAATGTGATCGCCATGGCTTTCGCCCCATTGACGTTGTATTTCTGGCTGCTTGATCTCAGCTGGTCATTAAATCCCCAGATTCCTTGCTTATTCACAACCGCCGCTGCGGCGCTTGCGTCATTTCGTACAAGAGTCGGCGTCTCCTCTGTCCAGTCCGTGATGGCAAACGCATGTTTGACATCGTTCTCGTCCGCCGTGACAGCCGCTGCTTTCGGATAAGCGCCCGCCTTCGGGGCCTTATACGCGATGCCTCCGGGCACGGGAATGCTTTCCTCCTCCACGGTCTTCAGCCCGTCAACCGCCTCTTTCAGCGCCTGCTCCGCCGCCTTGATCTCCTGAAGCGTGGCGTCCGCCTTGTTCAATACGCCGTTCGCGGCTTCCAATGCCGCGGTGAAGACGCCCCAGGTCTTGTTGGAGTACTCGCCCTGCTGCTTGTCCTTGTGGGCGTCGTACAGCTTGCGCAGGCTGCCCTTGCCCGCCTCGGACAACAGCTTGTCGTGGCTGTCCTTCAGGCTGCCCGTGAGCGTTTGCAGCTCGGCGTAGGTCTTCGCTGCGACGTCCGCGCCGCTTGCCGCCTCGTAAGCCGCTACAAACGCGTCCCAGTCGGCTTGCGCATGGGCTTCCTGCTTGCCTGCGTCATGGGTCGGCTTCACAGTGGCCAGGCAGTTGGACAGCCCCTGCTCCAGGGCGTCCCTGTCGCTGTGAAGACTTGCCTTGGCGGTCGTGAACGCCTCGATGGCGCCGTACATCCCCTCGTTGGTCTGCGAGTTCGCAGCTTGTGCCGCCAGGGCGTTCCCGGCATCGTAAGCGTTCTTCAAGGCAGTGACGCACGCCTCGCTGTAAAGCTCCTTTTTCGCATCAGAAATCTCTTCTGGAGACGTGCTGAATAATTCCTTCAACTGCTTGTACGCCGAGGCATACACGATGGTCTTCTTCTGATGGGAGCTATCGTTCTTGCAGACATACAGAGAGATTCCATTCTCGCTCTCCATGAGCGCCTGCGTCTGCGTGGGCGTCCCGTAGTCATGGCCAGTCGCCGGGATCGCTTGCCCCTTTTCCAGCATCACGCCACAGTCGCCGCAAACGGTGTCTCCGGTGTAGCCTTCCTTTTGACACTCCGCATCTATATGGCCCTTGACAATTTTCTTTTCTTCTGAATGCGAACAATTTGAATCTACGAATTGATAATTATATTCCTCCCCATCCACCACGATCTTGAAGCTTCCAACAGCGTTTGGCATAATTTGAAGCTTCTTGGGAGTGCGCACCAGTTTGGTGACGCTATTTGCTTCACTGGCCTCGCCAACATTGATCCCAGGTCGGGGATAAAGAATAATCGCATGACTCTCCTCAAAAATGTAGCCCACTAGATACACGCCGCCGTCTTCAATCTCCTCACTTGCTTCGACTTTTTTGTACCCTGGAATAAGGCCGTCCGTCACTGCATCGTCTTTCTTCCAAAGTGTGAATTTATAACTATCCGTGTCTTGTGGCGAACCCATTGCATTAAAGTTCATAAGCGGAGCATGGAAAATAAGATATCTACCTCCTGATTTACGGCAAATGTTGAATCTACCGTCTGTCGTCGGTGTAAACAAGATCGTGCCGGCAGTTTGGCTAAATAACTGTCCTGGTTCTTGTCCTATTTTCTCATGAATCAAATAAAGATCGCCGCTCTTGACCTCCCACTCATTCTCCCCCTCTTTTTTAGTAAAGGTAAACTCTGCGTCAGCAAAAGAAATCGTTTCATTCTTCTCTTTAGAAAAACTTTCTATACTACTATCCTTTGCACCAGCATGATCATATAATGCAGGCTCTAGATTTATTTCTGTTACATCCGCTTTGTCAGCGCCAGACAACACTTGATAATCTGCTCCACAAAGTATCTCAATATTCTCTCCAACCGGCTTAAACACTCTCTGATCGGTAACCTGTATGTGGTATTCTTTGCCGTCAATAACCGCCTTGGTAGCACCCTGATTGACGCCAGTAATCGTTACCACGATGTCATTCTTGGTAGAAATGACCGGTTCTGGAATAGATCCTCTTGCTGTTTCACCACCTGTTTGCGACGCGCTGGCAATCAGCTTGGTATGCTTATGTGTACCGTTTTCCGGATAAAGCAGGAAAATATGGCCACCATTTTCCACCGTAACCAAAACGCTCTTTCCATCAAGATTATCCGCCGTGGCTGTCACTTTTTGATAGCCTGGAATGCCGCTGTCGCCAGCAGCGCCATCTGATCTTTTCTCCCACAATGTAAAATCATATATGCTTTTCCCCTGACCAGTTTTGCTCTGAGCATTAAAGGCCTGGCTTTCGGTATACAAAATCGGATACCTTGTTGCTGCATTGCCACCACCATCAGCATATTCAGATTTAAACACTATTGTTCCGTTATCGTTGGCGGTAACCGTTACATCTGCTGCTGTTTCACTATGAAAATTATCTCCGCCGCCTGTAGCCGCATTAAACGTCAAAAATTTACCTGTGCTTTCATTTTTAATCTGGTATTTGTCACTATTCTTCTTAAATACATATTCCACATCCGTTAATTCCAGGAGCGTCGCATCCGCCGTACTAGTAGCATATGCAGTATCCACATTGGGATTATTTGCGCTATGAGCATACACTGGCGCCTTCACAGAACGGTTAACTTTGAGCTCCGCTTTCGCGGTGGCAACGTCCTTATTCGGCGCAACCTGAACAAGTTCTCCTGATGGCGCTTGTTCCACGGTATAAGTCTTTGTATAGCTCTCGCCTTTTTCAAGCGACACTGAGAACTGCTCGGCGTCACTTGAGCCGTCCAGGTTCTCCAGCGCTGCGCCTGGCGCGAATTCCGAGACGTCATACCGTTCATACCAGATCTTGGCCGTCCGATCACCTTCTTCCCACAATAATCCAACCGTTCCATCCCAAAGCTCCGTCAGCGTGGAGTAGACGAAGTCTTGCTCGCTCCCTTCCACGTGAAGCTTGTGGTACAGGCTCATGCTCTTGTCCTCATTTACCAGCAAGGTAAAAATCTTCCCATTGCTCCTGCCGCTTCCTTCCGGACAGGAGACCAGGATTGCCTGCTTGCCGTTGATCTTCTTTGAATAGCGGATGGCGCCCATGTTGCAAGTGGACGTCACCGGGCAGGCATCTATCGAGACCGGCTCTCCCACATCATAGCCGCCCGCTGCGTTCTTTGTAAAGTCCGCATAGGAAATTTTGCCTGACCCCCCGCGGTAGAACATGCGAATCGTGCCGTCCTCCAGCTCCACGACCTCATTTTCGGAAGAGCCCGTGTTAATGTCCGCCGTCCGATTCCAGGTGACGCCGTTGTCTGATGAATAAAGCAAGCTGGCATTTTCTGCACCTTCATGGTTGTAACATCCAATTACAAGCGTGCCATCGCTGGTTGTTAGGCCGCAGCCCGGGGAAATCAACAGCGCCTGATCATCCTCTTTCTTGATCTGCGGCACAAGGTCCCGGGGATGCTCCCACGTCCTGCCATGGTCTTTCGACGTGACCATCCAAATGTATCCCGTTTGATATACATGGAACTTGGAATCCCTGTAATATACATTCTGCTGCACTTGATGATCCTCATTATTAATCTGAGGCTGCTTCAGATCGTCAAGGTATTCTCCATTCTCGCCAACCGTGTAAAGGTTATACCACTCGTCCACGGCGTAGCCCGTCGGCGCATGGTCCTCCCTCGTCAATATCTGCGCGTAACCGTCCTTGAACTCGCCTACATAATACAAGTAACGCTCGTCGCCCTCATTTACGGGGACCGTGCCAACGTCGCCATAGTCGTCTGTCAAGGCAAGGCGCTGCCTGCCATTAATTTCGACATAGCCGGTGCCGGTCCTGGGTCCAATATTCTGAACAGAATACTCGGTGGGGAATACGTCCGCGATGCAGTAAATCGTCCCGTCTGGACCCTCCAGCAGGCCGGGGTCGATAGATGCCGTGGAGTTCCTAAGGGAATCCCTGTAACTGTCCGGCAGGTAGATCGGGAACGAATACTCCCAGGTCTTGCCCCCGTCTTTGGATACTGACGCAATCGTATCCAGCCCGTTTCCGTCATTGGGCTGGTCATAGCGGGCATCCGCAACCGCAAGCAGCTCCCCGTTTTGCATCGTAATCATAGCCGGAATGCGAAAAACATTGTTCCCAGCCGTTCCTTTCGGGAACGGGCCCCCTATCGTCTCATTGTTTTCCAATTGAGACATGGAAATCGACCCTGCCTTATTAGTAACAGGGGTCTTGTCTTTCACAGGCACTATCTCAGTTCCGCTCTTCGACTCTCCATTCTCAGAGGGTGCGGCAAAGACAGGAGCCGTAGAACACAGACTCGCAGCCATAGCAAAAGACAAGCCAGCGCTTACAATCTTCTTCCAATTGCGCACTAAAAATGATTGTTTCATAAACATTGATCCTCCTTTTTTGATTTTAAATTAAAAATGCCTGTTCCATTTTGTCGGGCACTTTAATTTCACTTTTATAATGTTTACTAATGTTTTACTAAATTTTTCTTAAAATAATAACCAAAATTCACATAGTTGCGCATATGTATATTATATTTTTTTCCCATTTTAACACAAAACAATTAAACTTAAAAGGATTTTTTATGAATATTTTTATTTTTTTAATAATTACAATATAAAATTCATTAATAACAGCATCAATTTTTTTCGATTATGACATATCTTGGAGCTACTTAATGAATTTTAATATCCTTGTTTTCATTTCACAGGAACCATTGTTGTATGATAGGAAAAGATGTGTTATAATCTCAGAATAGCAACCGTGTTATAGGGTGCGTTGACCTCATTCCTACAGAATGGGGATAATGCTTATGAAGAAGAGAAAACGCAAGCACAATATTTCTCTTATGGAATTGCTAACTTTTAGCATATTCCTTCCAGCATTGCTTACATTCGTGTTTACGTTTTGCCAGCATCCTTACATAGCAAAAGCCACCCTGGCACTTTGGTCAGTCAGGGTGGCTGTGTTATCTAATTATCTGGTTAACCCCTTGTGTGGCGAACTTCAAATGTTAGACAATGATTCTTAAATCCATGTTCAATTCTTTTCTTGTGATAGCTGCTTACCACAGAATCATGACAAATATCAACCACTAGGAATTTTCTTACTTTTTCCTTATAATATACCTGTGTCAAGACGTTCTTTCAAGAGAGCTGTCTGTTATCATTAAAACGGCGTTAAATATCACAACTGTATAAAATTCTGCGATATTTAACGCCAGAGTAATATAATTATTAAAGAAAGGATCACCGCATATGGCAGATTATCAACAACTCTCACATCGGTTTTCACCTGTGTTTAGTAAAAAGTCTAGAATCCTAATCCTTGGCACTTTTCCTTCCGTAAAATCCAGGGAGCAAAATTTTTACTATGGGCATCCTCAAAACCGTTTTTGGAAAGTCCTCGCTGAGATCACAAAAGAACCGATTCCCACAAACATTCAAGAAAAACAACAGCTTCTACTTTCTCACCACATCGCTGTCTGGGACGTGATTCATCGTTGTGAGATTATCGGTTCTTCTGACAGCAGCATCCGAAACGTGGTCCCTGCCGATCTCCCCAGATTGCTTGCCCTTACTTCCGTTGAGGCAATCTTTGGCAATGGAGCCAAGGCATGCCAGCTTTTTAACACTTACACTGCACCCATGCTTGCGGATTACCCAGAATTGGCACAAATCAAAAAGCTGCCCTCCACAAGCCCCGCCAACGCTTCCTGGTCTCTTGAACGTCTGACGGAATGCTGGCGCAAAGAGTTATCGCCGTACTTGTCATAAGCTGTGGCGCTGCCGTACCAGGTTTACCATCACAAGCATGGAACCCAGGCACAGCAGAACGTATCCCGCCGGATTTGCATCATCACCAGTGCGGACAGCGCTGCTTTGAGACTGGTATTGAGAAGAAGTTCTAAAATAGGGGCGCAAGCGGTCAATCATGACATCTGTGCGAACTGCCAGTGGCTGTTCCTGAGCATACAGCTCTGCAATTTCCGTCTCCACGATCACTTCCTGACCGTTTGCTGCATCCTGCGCCTCCCAGACCACTGTCAAAAGATTGCCAGAACTGGCAAGCATTTCCGTATCTGCCCAGGCATAAGAGATTACGTTCTGTCCAGATTCTGTCAGATTGGGATTGACATCTTCCACATCCCAAAGTCTTCCTCCCTGAGCGCTCAAAACCCTCAGCATCTGTGCCGGATAGTGAATCTTAATTTTTCCGCTGGTTGCCTGGCTATGTTCCTTGATATCCACAGTCAAAGTCACCGTTCTCTCCTGAGAAGCCAACTTCGTGACAACCAATTCCGGAGCCGTTGCCACGTTAGTCTCTGGCGTCCCCGGTTCCTGCCTTCCAGTTCCCGGCGCTGGCGTGCTGGGAACTGGCATTTTTGTTCCCCCGGTTGGCGGCTGCACAGGCGCCGACGCTAGAGACGGAACGTCATAAATGCTTGTGCATGCTGCCACGACTAAAAGCATAATGAAACAGCGTCTGAATAACTTATGGTTCTGCATGTCTTGGTCCCTCCATTCCTAACGCCGGCGTCTTTTCCGTGCCTGCTGCGCTGTAGAGCCCAGCCACTGGCCAAACATCTGCCGGGAAATCTCCCAGATAATTTGCAGTAACCAAGCCATCCATCTTAGTTCCATCACATGCAATCGCATAGAGCCTTATGTTTAGAGGATAATCACTACTGTACATGCCCCAGAAGAGATATCCGCTGGACGCATCATAGCAAATAGCATTATAAGCCGTCTCCTCCCCGGTACTGACTCTGGCGCTCCCCAGTTTCCTGCAAATATCCTCATACACAAATTCGTTGTTTGCCACACTGTAGCCAACTTGGTACAGCATTCCTGTCTGGGAAATCAGATAAAACCAGTCTGTCAGCCCGTATCCTGACGCTGTACTGGCGCCGGCATAGGCGACGCCCACCAGGTTGCTTCCGGCTGTTTCCCCTCCTAAGTCTATCTCTCCATCCAATGCAGAGAGATCTTTACTTTCAAACCAATGCAGCTTGGTTCCCTCAACGCCGAAGACCATCTCCGTGTTGGGACTGTATGCCAAGTCTACAGGGTCCCATGCCAGGCTTCCCAAAGGCGTCGTCTGGTATTGATTTTTCAGATCTATCAAATACAAATCGGCTCCGTCGACATTTGACGCCGACGCCAGCATCTGGCTGTCTCCTGTCAGGGTTCCCGCTTGATAATAGACACGCTTGCCTGCTGACAGCTTTTTGTATTGCGAAAGATCCGCTGTGTTAAAACTGCAAAAATATGTCTTGTCATCTTTCCTGAACATTCCATTGAGGGAAACGGAGATTTCCTCTACCGTCACCTGGCATAGCGCTGTTTCCTGCTCTCCTGCCGCATTTCTGGCATTCGTAACAGCAAGAATCCTCGTGGTTCCTGGCGCAATCCCAGTGACGACGCCATTCTCATCCACTGTGGCAATAGCCGGATTCTCGCTGCTCCAGGTTACCGTATCATCCAGAATGCTCTCTGGGCTGACCGACGCTTTCAGGCGGATCGAATTATTCTTTATCACGGTTGCCTTTGTCTGATCAAGAGTGATGCCGTCAGTGACCGACGTATCGGCGCTGCCAGTACGGTTTACCCGGTAAGACGCTGTATTTCCGGCATAATCCACCAGTTTGAGATAAAACACTTTCTTGGGATCCTTGATCGCAAGCTTGATTGGAATTCCAGGTTCTTCCTGGTTCACTCCGTATGTGGCAAGCAACGTCTCCTGGTCTCTCTCGTATACCTTTACAGCAGCGGTATAACGGTTATCCTCAATGGCAATCTCAATATTTCCCGACTTTCCGTCTTTCATAGAGATCAATTCGGGCTTGGTATTGTCAATGGTCACAGGCACGCTGAATTTCGCGCCCTCTGCCGCTTGTTTGGGCTGATCTTTATAATATTCCGGCAGCGCCGTAACTGTAAAGCGCACCGTAGTTCCCTCCGGCAGCGGCTTTCCCTTCTTATCAAGACCCTGCCAGTCCAGGACGGAGCTGGAATGCAAATTCTTCCACTCGCCTTCGCCGATATCATAATATGCGCCTTGCTGATCCCTCTCCCGATGCCTCGCATAGACTTTCCCTGTCTTATCATTGGAAATCGTAGTTTCCACAACCGCCGCATTGCGAATCAACGTATAGACTGCATATTCAATCCGGTCTCCAGAATTTGTGGAAAACGCATTGCGGTCAGGCAGGTATTTCTCGTCTCCTCCTTCTAAATAAAGATTCGACCCATAGCAAAAAGCGCCATCCTCGGCTGCAGAATAATAATTCAGGTAATTGGTGGAGCCTGCCCCGGAATATGAAACGTTTTCTTCATCCTTATCGCCGTCCCCATTATAATGCTCTAAATAGTTAAATGGCTCATACATGGAAGATTCCGTCCAATTTCCATAAAATGCAAGCATTGGGATCGATAAATTTACCGTGCCTTTCAGGTATACAAACCCGTCAATATACATGCCGTTTTCAAAACAACCGTCCAGATAATCCCTGTCTGCCTGGGACAAGGTCACCTTGACAGATACCCTGGCGGATTCTTTTACCTCCAGCGTCTTTTCCTGGAAATTGATTGTGGGCGCTTGCAGTTCTTTCAAAAACCGGTGCACATCCAACGTATTAACTACGCCGTCCCCATTAAAGTCAAATTTCTCCTGATGACTCTCTACCCTCTGAGAATCAACGGATTGATTCACATGGCGCAGCAATTCCAATGCGTCCCCCTGATCTACTTTCTGATCGCCGTTGAGATCATACATCAAAACCTGGCTCTCTGAATCAAATTCCACTTGAGGCTGCAGCTTATGGGAGCTTCCCTGGATCCATTTCCCCTCCAAAAGCTCCTCTGTCAGAATCGAGCTATCCAAGGCATAATACTGATATTCTTCGGTCAGATTATAAACGTCAAAGGCAAACTCATACTGACCGCTCCTGTCTGGATCATCTCCAAGCTCCGCCTTGACCTTGCCGTCGTTTTCTTCTTTCTCTCCCATTAAAATATACACGGGCGTAGTGGTCGCCGCTGCTGCATTTGCCAGGCCGCTGCCCTGCTTTCTGGGGGAATATTCCTCCTGGTCCTTTTCTTTTAGCGGGACTGCGGTGCTCATCAGCAGAGACTGCGCCAACGTCCTCCTGCTAAGCCCCGTCTTAACATCCAACTGATTGCGCTCAATATATTCCAACACCAGAGCGCTGATCCCTGCAATGCCAGGCGCTGCCATCGAGGTTCCGCTCATGCATCCATAACCGCCGCCGTTCACGGTAGAATAAATATTTTCTCCGGGAGCGGTGATCTCTGGCTTCAATGCAAGATCCCCCGGAACGCCCCAGGAAGAATACTCACTCATCTGGTATCCCTCCGCCGTTACCGTGTCCGTCACAGACTGCGTCCCCTCCTCTATGCTCCCTCTAAGATCCACTGCCGATGCCACAGTAAGGGCATTTGTATAAGAGCCAGGCTCCCCCACCATATTCATATTGACATCTTCCGCTCTATTATGGTAGATACTGCTGACGTCCGCCCAAGCTCCGCCGTTTCCGGCAGCAATACTCACCACCATGTCGCTTCCCAAAAGCTTGTTGAATATCTGATCGACATATTCCCCTCCAGAATATGCGCCGCTCTCTCCGGGTTCGTCACCTCCAAGGCTCAGATTGACCACGTCTGCGTCCAACAGCAAGGCATCCTCTATCGCCGCCATGTAATCATCCGTAAAAGCCATTTCATCATCCGTAAAGACTTTCATAATCAATAGCTGGGCGTCCTTGGCAATTCCTGCCACGCCGTCCGGCTGTTCCTGATAAGCGCTGTTTTCCCCCGGCACATACTGGTTTGCCGCTGCAATTCCCGCCACATGCGTCCCATGATCGCTGCCATTTGAGTCGACATTCAAATTTTCACCTGCATAATTATAGGCGAATGCAATTTTCTCATTTCGATACAGCGCTTTTGGGCTGATGTCGCCTGTTTTCTTGGCAATCTTAAGCTGATCAAAAACATTGGAAATCTCCTGCGTATTTAAAAGCCTTTCTTCTGCCGTTGCAAAACCGCTCCTTCCCTCTGACAAGCTGCGCCCATACGCAAACGCATGTGGATCAAAAGAGGGATGGTCCTCGTCAATTCCAGTATCTATAATGGCAATGCGCTGACCTGCCCCGGTATAGCCGATCTCCCAAGTCTTGCCAGCTCCCATGATCTCTTGCCCCGTAATGGCCTTTGTCTGATCCTGAAGTCTGAGCTGCGGAACCAGATATACCTCCTCCACGCCTTCCACTGCACGGATCTGCTCAATATCCCCATATCGCACTGTTGCCGAAACTGCATTGTCCAACATGCTGAACTGATAGCGGATGTCCACCGGATGTCCGCCGACCGCACGCTGAATATCACTGACCACGGCCTCCTGCCGCGCCTGTGTGTCTGACGAAAAGCTCTGCGCCTGCTCATTTTTGCTGATTCCCCGGGCCGAAAATCCTTCCTCCAACGCAGAATCCCCTTTCATGACGATAAATACCCGTACTTCGTCGTGTTCTTGCGGCGTCTCCCGGCGATGTTCCTCCACTGGTTCCGCCTCGATTTTAGGAGCCTTAGTCTCTGCTTCCTCCTGCCACTGCAATTCGCCAGAAGTTTTTTGCTTCGTTTTTGCTTTTGTTTTAGATTCTTCTTGCAAAATAACCACTTGTGACGCCTCTTTGCGCTGCGCTCTTACATGCTCCGTCATCCCTGTGACAAGGCAACATGCCACCGCCAAGGCAAACAGCCTATGTAAAATGGTTCTTCTCTTCATTTTGACGTTTCACCTCCTGAGCGGCCTATGGCAATGATAAAGCCCTGCCGTTTAACGTCGCTTTCGTCATTTGATCTCCGTCATAGCAGAGCTTCAAGGAGAAAAATGGAGCGTCCTCCATCAGTAGCCGAAAGAAAATCTTATCCCCTTCCCATAAATTTAAGGACATCAGGCGTTCTTTTTCCACCCACTCCAATCTTCCCTCTTCACAGGGAAGCAAGGTTCCTTCAAAGCCGTCCGCTGTATAAAGGCATATATATTCCATCGGCCAGCCGGCGGCGCAAAAGGTAATTATTCCACGAAAAGAAAAACTGGTCAACGTCAGGCCCGTCTCCTCTTTCACTTCCCGGAGCAGGCATTCCTCCGGGCTTTCCCCTTCTGCAAAATGTCCGCCCACCCCGATCCACTTGTCTTTGTTGACGTCATTTTGCTTTTTTATCCTGTGCAGCATCAAGTATTTGTCATCTTTCTCAATATAGCACAGCGTAGTTAATGGTGATTTTCCCATAAAAATCTCCTATTCTTCCTACAATACATAATTGGGATTCATGACCGGCTTTAATTCCGCGTAGGGAACCACGATTTCGATGGTGCCCGCCGCATACACGGTCAACATGTCTGGATTGCAGAGCACCACAAGTCCCTTGTCATTTAGATAAAATACATTTTCCGTGAGAATATCTGAAACATAACTCTCATAGTCAGACATCAAGGCGTCCTTATAAGGTTCTTTGGTGATTGTGTCCAAAATATGCTTTTCTACAATTTTCCCTGCTTCTGCTTTATCTGTTAAAATATCAGATAAATACAACAGCGTCCCGGTTGTCACGTCAAAGCAGTAGGAGGAGGTCCAGGTATTGGGATGCGCGCCTCCCTGCCATTTATAATTCTCTGCCTCAATGCTTAAAATACGCGTCGATGCATATGCCACCTTATAGCTAATTCCGGTGCCATAACCGTTCCAGGAATTTCTCTCTTCCTCAGACAATGCCTTGTAAGCCTTCCTCGCTTCCTCGGCATCCTCCTGAATATACGTCTGGTTCGCCGTATGTTGCTGCTCAAACACCATATTCATCTTTTCTGCGGCTGCCTGATTTTCTGGAATTGAAATCACCGGGCAGTTTTCTGTCACTGACAGCAGCAAGACGTCCCCGGCTTCATTCTGGATGTCTTGAGAATAATCTATAAATGAAACTTCTGGCGCCTTAGAAAGCTCTGTTCCTGGTTCCTCTGTGGCTATCTCCTGTTCTGGCTGTCCTGCCGCACTTTCCTGTCCTTCCTTTTCTTGTTTCTTTTTGGCGTCCTTTTTCTGTTCTTCTTTCTTTTTCTGCTCGCAAGCAGATTCCTCCTGCTGCACGCTCTGCGCCGGAGCTTTTGGCTTCTCATCTCCTGCTTCCTTTTTCCCGCCGCATGCCGCCGCCAGAAAGCAGAAACTGAAACTCAGCAACACTAACTTTTTCTTCATCCACAAAATCCCCTTTACGTCTCTTTCATCTTGTATATATGATTTAGCGGTCCATTTCCTTTTCCAAGATCCATCCCTGCCGCAATGGCTCCAGTAATATAGGCTTTTGCCATCTCTGCGCTCGCCTGAACGCCCAGCCCCAGGGCAAGGCCACAGGCAAGGGCAGACGACATGGTGCAGCCCGTTCCATGGGTATTGCGGTTTGGAATCCTCTCCTGTGAAAACCACGAGAAATTTGCTCCGTCAAAAAGCAAGTCATCTGCATGGGCCATATCATGTCCGCCTTTTAAATAAACTGCTCCTTTATATTGTAACGCAAACTCCCTTGCCGCCGCAACCCTTTCTTCCCTGGTTTTGACAGTTCTTTTTAACAACTGCTCTGCTTCTGGGAGATTCGGGGTATAAATTTCCGCCAGGGGAAGCAGATGTTCCTGATAATAAGCAAGGGCGTCTGGCTCCATCAAGTTTCTGCCGCTGGTAGAAACCATCACTGGATCCATTACCACATGCTTCGCCTGGTATTTGATCAAGCATTTTTGAATCACCCGCATCTGCGCTATCCCAGTAATCATCCCAAGCTTGACGGCGTCGGGCACAATATCTGTAAACACACACTGCAATTGCTTTTCTAAAAAATCAGGGGATACCGGCATAATGTCCGCTACCCCCATAGTATTCTGCGCTGTCAGCGCAGTAATCACGCTCTGTCCATACAGTCCCAGAGCCGCCATTGTCTTCAAATCCGCCTGTATCCCGGCGCCGCCGCTACAGTCGCTGCCGGCGATGGTAAGTACTGTCCTCACATTCTCCCTCCCGCTGTTTTTCTATGGGATTGTCGCACGATAGCTTCCCAGAGTAATTTTGTGCATTCTGTCTTTGTCGCATGAGCGGCAAGACCTTTTAAACAAGTGAACATATAAGTGCGACAGCCCCTGATGTTAGCATCTCACTGTCTTCTTGCTTTTTTTAAATTCTTCCAGCAGGCGGCGCACTTTTTTCACTTCCGTGACAGGATTCGGCGCTTTTAAGATACCTGCGGAGATGGCAAGGCCATCTGCACCGCATTCTAAGGGCTTTCTGCCATTCTCCGCGGTGATCCCTCCCACTGCCACATTGGGAATCGGAGCTGCCTTTAAGATGGCGCAATACGTCTCCTCCGAAATAGGAACTGCGTCTTTTTTGGTCTCTGTGGCAAACCATGCGCCGCTTCCCAAATAATCTGCGCCGTCTTCCATGGCATGAAGCGCCTGTTTCACTGTCTTTGCTGTCGCCCCGATGATTTTTCCAGAGCCAAGGCATCTCCTGGCGTCTGAGACCGAAATATCAGACTGTCCGAGATGGATGCCGTCCGCTCCGCTAAGCAGCGCAATATCCAATCGGTCGTTAACGATAAATTTTGTCCTAGCGCCCGCCGTCATCTCCCGCAGCCTCATGGCACGCCTTAGATATTCTGCAGAAGAGATCTCTTTTTCCCGCAGCTGGATAAATTCAATCCCTGCCCGCAGCACTGCCTCGATCACCGCTTCCCCGACAGAAAAATCTGCGATGACATAGAGCCATCCTTTCGCTGATTCTAATTTCATCTTCGACTCCCCCTCTTCAATCGCTCTATTTCTCTCATAATACCTCGCCCTGTGCTTACAAGATGTCTATGTACTCGCCAGATAGCGCCTTGTTCATGCTGCGCACGGCGCAGAATTTTCCGCACATCGAACAGGTATCGTCGTATTCTGGCTTTCTGTCGTCACGGATTTTTCTGGCAGTCTCTGGATCCATGGCGCACTCCCACTGCGCTTCCCAGTCTAAGGCCCTCCTAGCGTCCGCCATGCGGTCGTCAATCTCTCTGGCGCCTCGGACGCCCTTGGCGATATCTGCTGCATGAGCTGCAATTTTTGAAGCGATAATTCCCTGTCTTACATCTTCCAGATTAGGCAGCGCCAAGTGCTCGGCAGGAGTCACATAACACAAGAACGCAGCGCCGTTTTGCGCCGCAATGGCGCCACCGATCGCCGATGTTATATGGTCGTAGCCTGGCGCGATATCTGTCACAATGGGACCAAGTACATAGAATGGCGCTCCCATGCAGATGGTCTGCTGAATCTTGATGTTTGCCGCAATCTGATCCATCGGCATATGTCCTGGGCCTTCCACCATCACCTGAACGTCCCGCTCCCAGGCACGCTTTGTCAGCTCGCCCAGCCGCACCAGTTCTTCTATCTGACACACATCTGACCCATCTGCCAGGCATCCGGGACGGCAGGCGTCGCCAAGAGAAATGGTTACGTCATATTCCCGGCATATGTCAAGAATCTCATCATAATATTCATAAAACGGATTTTCCTCCCCAGTCATGCTCATCCAGGCAAACACCAGGGATCCCCCTCTGGACACGATATTCATTTTCCGCTTATGCTTTTTTATTTGTTCTATTGTTTTTGTGGTAATTCCGCAATGGAGCGTGACAAAGTCCACGCCGTCCTTTGCATGAAGACGCACCACGTCAATAAAATCTTTTGCCGTCAAGGCGGCGAGATCCCTTTGATAGTGTATCACAGAATCGTATACCGGGACCGTCCCGATCATGGCGGGACATTCGGACGTAAGCTTTCTGCGGAATGGGATCGTATCTCCGTGAGATGACAAATCCATAATGGCATGCGCCCCCATGTTTACCGCCTCCATGACTTTCTCCATTTCTACATCATAATCCTTGCAATCTCTAGACACGCCCAAATTGACGTTGATCTTAGTCTTTAGCATCGAGCCTACCCCTTCTGGGTCAATACAGGCATGATTCTTATTGGCGCAGATTACTACTTTGCCCTCCGCTACCAAAGGCATCAGCTCTTCTGCCGTCATCTGTTCTTTTGCCGCTACTCTCTTTAGTTCTTTGGTCACGATCCCTCTTCGGGCCGCTTCCATCTGTGTTGCGTATTCTCTCATGATCTTCTCCTTTTTGCAGGGACTAAAAAAGGAGATGCCGTGTAACAGCGTCTCCTTCTGATATCATAACCGTTCCGCTCCCTACGACAGTATTAACTGACAGGTTCAAAGAGTCAGGTTTTAACCTTCTCAACTGCTATGCAGTCCCTCTGCGTTTATTATATTTTATGCGCCGCCGACTGTATCAGCAACGTATTGCTCTCATCATAGCGTATCCGATCTGATTTGTCAACCATGCCGCTTTTTGAGTTTCCGCATTTTGCAATTCATAGCGCCAAAAGGTTTCCATCACAAAGT
>OFHB01000294.1_pt1 | contig 36749 bp, 32 predicted proteins | sample 1521881 | NCBI WGS metagenome assembly OFHB01 (sample SAMEA3504090, study PRJEB24116) | mouse gut metagenome | biome: mouse gut; feature: mouse-associated habitat; material: faeces | place: Denmark | collected 2011
GGCCGGAGGTCGCCATGCATACGCCCACCTTTCCCGTAGCCCGGGCATAGCCGTCCGCCGCATGGGAGGCTCCCTGCTCGTGGGAGGTCAGAATATGCTTAATCTCGCCGCTGTGCTTGTATAACTCATCGTATACATTTAAGATCGCGCCTCCCGGATAGCCGAATACGGTGTCTACGCCCTGTTCCTTGAGACATTCGATGATAATCTCTGATCCTGTCAACTGCATATATTTTCTCCGTTCTTTCTATGTTTTGAGTTCCGCAATGTCACACTTGGTATACTTGTATGTAATTGACTTCCTGTCACTTAATACTTTATCAGTAAATGGATTTACGCACCGTGTACGATTTTACTGTTTAAGTTCCATAATATCACGCCCCGGGACATTCATATGAAATCCATTTCCTGTTACTTATACCCTGCCTGTATGCGATTTTACTGTTTATTTCATTTCCAGGACTGCGCCGCGGTTGCCGGAAGTTACCATTTTTGCGTAACGGGCCAGATAGCCTGTGGTAACTCTCGGCTCTCTGGGCTGCCATTTTTCTTTTCTTGCGGCCATCTCCTCGTCGGATACCAGAACTTCCAGGCGATTGCCGGGAATATCAATGCGGATTCGGTCGCCCTCTTCCACCAATGCGATCGGTCCGCCTACGGCTGCCTCGGGAGATACATGTCCGATGGAAGCGCCTCTGGATGCGCCGCTGAAACGTCCGTCCGTAATCAGCGCCACGCTGGAGCCAAGCCCCATTCCCGCAATGGCAGAGGTTGGATTGAGCATCTCTCTCATACCAGGGCCGCCTTTTGGCCCCTCGTAACGGATGACTACCACGTCGCCTGCTGTAATCTTACCGCCCTTGATTGCGTCGATAGCGTCCTCCTCACAGTCGAACACCCTTGCAGGGCCTTCATGGACAAGCATTTCCTCCACCACGGCAGAGCGCTTCACCACACTTCCGTCTGGTGCGAGATTGCCCTTAAGCACCGCAAGACCGCCGGTGGGGGTATAAGGATTGTCAATAGGACGAATTACCTCCGGATTTCTATTAACTGCATGCGCTATATTTTCCCCTACCGTCTTTCCCGTTACCGTAATCAGGTCTAAATGCAGCAAGTCTTTTTTCGTCAGTTCCTTCATCACCGCATAAACGCCGCCTGCTTCGTTTAAATCCTCCATATAAGTCGGACCTGCAGGCGCTAAATGGCATAAATTTGGCGTTTTTGCCGACAATTCATTTGCAATGTCAAGGTTTAACTCCACGCCTGCTTCATGGGCTATGGCAGGCAGATGCAGCATGGAATTGGTAGAACACCCAAGAGCCATATCAATGGTAAGGGCATTTAAAAATGCCTTTTCGGTCATGATATCCCTTGGACGGATATTCTTTTCCACCAGCTCCATGATCTTCATTCCGGCATGTTTGGCCAGACGAATCCGCTCAGAATAGACTGCCGGGATTGTTCCGTTTCCTCTAAGACCCATCCCTAATGCCTCTGTCAAACAGTTCATGGAATTTGCCGTATACATACCGGAACAGGAACCGCAGGTAGGACAGACCTTCTCCTCATACTCACACAACTCCTCCATAGTCATCGTTCCGGCAGCCACGCTGCCTACCGCCTCAAACATGGAGGACAGACTCTTCTTCTGTCCGTGAATGCGTCCTGCCATCATAGGACCGCCGGAGACGAAAATCGTAGGAATATTCACACGGGCCGCCGCCATCAGCAGTCCGGGGACATTCTTGTCACAGTTGGGGATACACACCAGGCCGTCGAAACCATGAGCCAGGGCCATACATTCCGTGCTGTCGGCAATCAAGTCTCTGGTCACCAGAGAATACTTCATGCCCACATGTCCCATGGCGATGCCGTCGCACACCGCGATGGCAGGAAACATAATGGGGGTCCCCCCCGCCATGGCCACGCCCATCTTCACGGCCTCCGCAATCTTGTCAAGGTTCATATGGCCGGGAACAATTTCATTATAGGAACATACAATACCGATCAAAGGGCGCTGCCGCTCCTCCTCCGTGTACCCAAGGGCATTAAACAGGCTTCTGTGGGGCGCCTGGGCAGTACCCGTTTTTACCGAATCACTTCTCATCTTTTTCTCACCTTTCTGAAATGTATTATGACTATGTATTTAACATCCCTTCTACTGGATCCGTTCCACCAGCAAATCCCCCATCCTGCTGCAGCCTACAATCCGGCAGCCCTCGGAATAAATGTCTCCGGTACGATACTCCTCCTTCAGCACCTGCTTCACAGCCTCCTCTATCGCATCAGCTTCCTTATCCAGGTCGAAACTGTAACGCAGCATCATGGCGGCGCTTAAAACCGTGGCAATGGGGTTTGCAATATCCTTCCCTGCAATATCCGGTGCAGAGCCATGGCTTGGCTCATATAGCCCGAATTTGCTGTCATTTAAGCTTGCGCTTGCCAACATACCGATGGAACCGGTGACCATGCTGGCCTCGTCAGAGAGGATATCGCCAAACATATTCTCCGTCAGGATGACATCAAACTGGGCCGGATCCTTTACCAGCTGCATGGCACAGTTGTCTACCAGCATATGCTCCAGCTTTACCTCCGGATAATCCTTCGCCACTTCCTCCACCACCTTTCTCCAAAGCCTGGAAGAATCCAGCACATTAGCCTTGTCCACGCTGGTAACCTTTTTCCGGCGCTTCATGGCGATGTCGAAGCCCTTGATTGCGATGCGGCGAATTTCGTTCTCATCATAGGTCAGTGTATCGATAGCCTTGCGCACACCGTTTTCTTCAACGGTTTTCCGCTCTCCAAAATACAGTCCGCCGGTCAGTTCCCGCATAATCAGCATGTCGAACCCCGCCTTGCTGATTTCCTCCTTCAGGGGACAGGCTGCCGCCAGCTCGTCATAGAGCACCGCGGGCCGCAGATTCGCGAACAGGTTCAGAGCTTTGCGGATGGCCAGAAGCCCTGCCTCCGGGCGCAGGTTGGGGGGAAGCTTGTACCAGGGGGATTTCGTGGTGTCGCCGCCGATGGAGCCCATCAGCACTGCGTCCGCTGCCTTTGCCTTCGCCACGGCCTCCTCCGTCAGAGGGACGCCGTGCACGTCGATGGAAGCCCCTCCCATGAGGATATCCTCAAAGACCATCCTGTGCCCATAAGTTTCCGCCACCTTCTCCAATACTTTCTTCGCTTCTCTAATAATCTCCGGCCCGATGCCGTCGCCGGGAATGCATGTGATATGTAATTCCATCTTCCTCTTTCCTTTCCTCCGCCTGGCTCCAGCCCGCGGCATTTTCCTCGTAATCGATAGCTCCGCACTGCCCCGCCCGGTACCCGGACATGGGCGAGAATTTCCGGCCGCGCTCTCCGGCCACAGCCGCCGGGGCACAAAATATTTCTTTTTATAATACCTGATAAAAAGATAAATAGCAATAAAATGTTATAAAGAATCAAGCAGAATCCGCTTTTTACCATGATTCCGCACCTGTTTCGCGGTCATTTTGCGGGTGAAAGAGGTCTCCTCTTGCGTTCGCCGTCCGAAAAAGCTATAATAGGCAGGGATGTTAAAAGGCCCTGTCTGGAAAACAGGAAGGAGCAAAGTCCAGCTAAGAAGTGTTAAAAGCGAATTTAAAACAGCGCTTGCTCCCCACGGCACCCCAGAGAATTTACAGACGCATTCCCTTTGCGGCCGAAAATTCTCTGCCACATGTCTGGATACTGGGCGGGGCAGATGCCAAACTTAATTAAGGAGGCCGGGACAATGGATATCGGGACAGGGAACCGCACCGCATACAGATTGCTGCTGGTAGAAGACGATTTCGTCATCTCCAGCGAGATGAAACGCCATCTGGAGAAATGGGGCTATGAGGTGAACTGCGTCCAGGACTTCGGCAACGTTCTGGCGGAATTCGCCGCCTGCTCCCCCCACCTGGTGCTGATGGACATCGGACTGCCCTTTTACAACGGCTACTACTGGTGCTCCCAGATACGCCAGATTTCCCAGGTGCCCATCATCTTCGTCTCCTCCGCCGGCGACAACATGAACATCGTCATGGCCGTGAACATGGGCGGGGACGATTTTCTCACCAAGCCCTTCGAACCGGAAGTGCTGTCGGCCAAAGTACAGGCCATGCTGCGCCGCACCTACGCCTTCCGGGACCAGACCAACCTCATGGAGTACCAGGGCCTGATTCTGGATCTGACGGACGCGTCCCTGGTGGTGAAGGGCCAAAAGCTGGAGCTGACCAAGAACGAATTCCGAATCCTGCAGCTCCTCTTTGAGAACGCCGGAAAGACCGTGTCCAGAGAAGCCATCATGAAAAGGCTCTGGGACAACGACTGCTTCGTGGACGACAACACCTTGACCGTGAACGTCACCAGGCTGCGCAAAAAGCTGGAGAGCGGCGGCGCCGGGCCGCTGATCCAGACGAAAAAGGGACTTGGCTACATGATTGGAGACTGACCATGAAACTTTGGCTTCGCTATTTCAGAGAGAAAAAAGGAACTGTTTTTTTATATCTCCTCACCGTCTTCCTGTTCCTGACGGTAGGCAGTCTATACCATATCGAAAATCTGGAGAAGCTTTCCTACGCCGCCCTCCTGACCCTGGTGTTCTGGGTCCTGGCCGGGCTGTGGAACGGGTGGAAATATGTCCGCAGAAGCAGACGGCTGGAAGAGGTCTTCCGGCATTTCGAGCAGTCCGGCAAGCTGCTCTGGGAGACGGACGAAGAGAAATGGCTGCAGGAATCGGAGGGGAACCCGGAATCCGCCCAGGATATGTCCATGGCATACGCCGCGCTCCTGGTGGCCGTCTGCGAACAACATGAAAGGCAGAAACGGCTGTGGGAAGCCAAATCCGCAGACCAGAACGATTATTATATGATGTGGACACACCAAATCAAGACCCCCATCGCGGCCATGAAACTGCTGCTGGAGGAATCCGGGCGGGACGACAGGAACAGCTTTCTGCTGAAAGAAGAGCTGTTCAAAATCGAACAGTACGTGGACATGGTGCTGACCTTCCAGCGGCTGGAAAGCCTATCCGCCGACCTGGTGCTGCAGAAATACGGTCTGGACGCCCTGGTGAAAAAAGCCGTGCGGAAATATTCCGTCCTCTTCATCAACAAGTCCCTGGGCCTTACGCTGCAGAAGACGGAGTGCGCCGTCCTGACGGATGAGAAATGGTTCGTCTTCTGCCTGGAGCAGCTGCTGTCCAACAGCATCAAATACACGCCCCAGGGCGGCATCGCTCTGTCCGTGCAGCCGGGCCCAGGCACAGACAGGGTGTCTCTCGTATTGGAAGACACAGGCATAGGCATCCGTCCGGAGGATCTCCCCCGCATCTTCGAACGGGGATTCACAGGCTACAACGGCAGGCTCGACCAGAAGTCCACAGGCATCGGCCTGTACCTGTGCCGCCAGATTCTCACCCACCTGAACATCGCCATCCGGGTGGAGAGCGAGGAAGGGGCCGGGACGAAGATTGTCCTGGGCATCCCGCTGGCAGCGGAACGCATCCGGGACTGACGCGTAAAGCCATCTTCTCCGTCCCTGGCTTCCCGTCTTTCCGTCTCCCGCAACATGACAAAAGCGTAAGGTTATAGAAAGGAAATGTAAGGTAGTTCGATGGCAATACATTTCCTTTTTTTGTATTCTTATATTGCGGCCGACACAGAAGGCCGCGGAGAAATCAGGCATCGCCAGACCGCCGTCCCACGGGCTCCCATCTCCGTCGGCGGCGTCCCAATCCCGGAAGCCTGGGGAACTCTCCGGAAGCCCTAAGGCAGACGGCTCGATGCCGGGAATGCGCCGGGCAGAGCAGATGCCAAACCTAATAAGGAGGACGAATATGTCGCTGTTAGAAGTAAAGAATCTCAAAAAAGTATATACCACCCGCCTGGGTGGCAACAAAGTTCAGGCGCTGGACGATGTGACCTTCACCGTGGAACAGGGCGAGTATGTGGCAATCATGGGCGAATCCGGCTCCGGCAAGACCACGCTCCTGAACATCATGGCATCCCTGGACAAACCCACCTCCGGCCAGGTCATCCTGTCGGGGAAGAACCTGGCGGACATCCGGCAGAAAGAGCTCTGCGCCTTCCGCCGGGACAACCTAGGCTTCGTCTTCCAGGATTTCAATCTGCTGGACACCCTGTCCCTGAAGGACAATATCTTCCTTCCCCTGGTGCTGGCGGGCTGCGGGTACGACACTATGGAAAGCCGGCTTGCCCCGCTGGCCAGGAAGCTGGGCATCGAAGAACTTTTGGAGAAATATCCCTATGAGGTCTCCGGCGGCCAGAAGCAGCGCACGGCGGTGGCCAGGGCACTGATCACCTCCCCTCAGATCGTGCTGGCCGATGAGCCCACGGGAGCGCTGGACTCCAAGGCCTCCGACCTGCTGGGCATCTTCGCCCAGGGGACCGCCGACGGCCAGACCATCCTCATGGTGACCCACAGCATCCAGGCCGCCAGCCGGGCTGGCAGAGTGCTCTTCATCAAAGACGGCTGTGTCTTCAACCAAATCTACCGGGGACGGCTTTCCGACGAAGAGATGTACCGAAAGATATCCGACACCCTGACCGTGCTGCAGACCGAGAACGCCAGACGCCGGGACAACGGGCAGAAAGACAGCCCTGCCCATATGCCCGCTGACCGAAAGGAGGCCATCTGATATGAAGACCGGAACCAGAAAATACACTTCCCTCCTGCCCAGGATGGCCATAACAAACATCCGCAAAAACGCTTCCACCTACCTTCCCTACATGTTCGTCAGCACTTTTGCCATGTTCACCTTCTTTGTCTTCGACCTGCTTTTGAAGAACGATGTCATGCGCAACCTCCCCAAAGGGGCCTATACGCTGGTGCTGATCTCCATAGGCTTCGTGCTGCTGCAGATCATCATGGTGCCTTTCCTCTATTACACCAACAGCTTCCTGATCAAGCGACGGAAGCGGGAGCTGGGACTGTACAGCATCCTGGGGCTGGAGAAGAAGCACATCGGCATCATGATGTTCTGGGAAAGCCTGGCGCTCTACGGCATCATCCTGGCAGCCGCCATCCTGCTGGGACTGGTCTTCTCCAGGCTGGTCTTCCTGCTGCTGCTGAACCTGGCAAAGCTCCCCGTGAACGTGGAATTCACCATCAGCCCTCGGGCAATCAGCGACACCGCCCTGTTCTACGCTTTCATCACAGGCCTGAACCTGTTGGTGAACCTGATCCAGGTAGGGAAGTCTAACCCATTAGAGCTGATGAGCGATTCCAGAAAGGGCGAGAAAGAGCCCCGGTTCATCCTGCCCTGGAGCATCCTGGGACTGCTGGCAGCCGCCTGCGGATACTACCTGGCCCTGAAGGCCCAGCTGGAATCCAAGGTGTTCATGGATTTCTTCCTGGCCGTGTTCCTGGTGGTCATAGGCACTTACCTGCTGTTCACCTCCGGAAGCATCGCCGCCCTGCGCTTCCTGAAACGACAGAAGAAATTCTACTACCGCTCCGAGAATTTCGTCACTGTCTCCGGCATGCTCTACCGCATGAAGAAAAGCGCAGCCAGCCTGTCCAATATCTGCATCTTCTCCACCATGGTCATCATCACGGCAGTGTGCACGGTGGTGGTGTACCTGGACATGGACAATATCGTGAGTTCGAATTTCCGGCGGGAGTTCGAGATTTCCTTCTTCGGAAGCGACATCATGGACGAGGATGCCCTGACGCAGAAAACGGCCGGCCTGGCTGAGCAGCATCAGATTCAGATTCAGGACGAACTGGCCTACACTTACGTAAAAATCCGTCCCATCAAGGAAGGAAACGTTTTCCGGCTTCGGGGAGAAGGGAACAATAGCCACGACAACACGAGCAGCATACAGCTCATGACCCTGGCCACATACAATCAAATGGAAGGAACGGAAGCGCGGCTTGCCCCTGACGAAGTGCTCCTCTACAGCACAGGGCCTGATTTTTCCTTCGACACGGTCCGCTTCCTGGATGCGGAATATCGGATAAAAGAAGAACTGTCCGCCTGTAAAGTGGACAAAAAGACACCGAACAATCTCCTGTCAATCGATTACTTCATTGTCTTCGCAGACGAGGAACAGATGAGCCGGGTAAGCGCCCTTTTCCTTATGGACAGCACACAGTCTGCCTCCTACTTCTACGGCTTCCAGCCTGTGGGGGCGGAAGGGGACAAGGACGTTTTCTCCCGGGAGCTGGAGCAGTACGCGAGCGGACAGCCGGGCTTCGCCCAATACCGGGATTACCGGGAACAGATGAGCGATGAGGAAAGCATGTACGGCGGGCTTCTGTTCATCGGCATCTTCTTTGGGGCAATCTTCCTGATCTGCCTGCTGATCATCATGTATTACAAGCAGCTCACGGAGGGGTTCGAAGATCAGAAGAATTTCGAGGTCATGCAGAAGGTGGGCATGAGCGACGGCGAAATCCGGCGCACCATCAGGAAACAGATCAGCATGGTGTTCGGCCTTCCGCTGATCGGGGCCATCTGCCATACAGCGGTGGGCATGCGCATGGTGTATATGCTCCTGGGCTCCATCGGTTTCTTTGAGATGTCCCTGCTGATTGCCTGCACTGCGGGAGGCTGCCTGGTGTTCGCGGCGCTGTACAGCGTAAGCTACAAGAGGACTTCCATGGCGTATTACCGCATCGTGCGGCACATGAACTGAAACTGGCGATGAAGAAATGCTTTGCCAGGTTTTCCAGAGATTCTGTGCTTTCTGAAGCTGGTGCGTCAAAATCGGCATGGTACGATATCCAGCTGATTGCCCTCTGCAAAGCAGCTGGATATCGCATGCCGCTCACCCGATGCGGCCGCCCGGGTTCAGCAACTTTTATAGTCATCTGGTCTCACTCACCCGCTGCGGCCGCCCGGGTTCAGCAATAGGAATCTGTCAGTCTCACCCAGGCAGCGAACCCGGGCTTCCCGCCCTGTCCCAGGCCTGGTACAGCTGTGCGATCACCTGCTCGATGGGCGCTTTCCCGATTTCCACGTTCCGGATTCCGGCAGCCCGGGACAGCCCTTCCAACAATCCCTGAATGGACAGGCGGGACAAATCCGCTTCGAATTCAAAACTCCCATGCCCCTCACTGATGAGCCTGCATCCCTCAAGCGCAGGCTTCCTGCCGTCTGTGGTGACCCTGAGACGCGTCAGGTTCCCCGTGATTTCCCGCAGGCCGTCAAAGCTTCCGTCAAAGGCAAGCTTCCCGCCGGAGATCATCAGTATCCGCCGGGCCATCTCCTCCAGATCGTCCATGTCGTGGCTGGTCACCATGATCGTCACGCCTTCTTCCTGATTGATTTTTTTCAGGAATTCTATCATCTGGCGCTTTGCCACTACATCCAGCCCCAGGGTGGGCTCATCCAGCAAGATCAGCTCCGGCGAATGCAGCAGCATCATCGCCAGATCTGCCCGCATCCGCTGTCCCAGCGACAGTTCCCTGGCAAAAACGTTCCTGATTTCGCCCATATCCAGCAATTCCGTCACCATCTCCAGATTCCGCCTGTACACTGCGTCCGGGATGTCCCACACCACCTTTTTCCACTCGAAGCTCTGTATCACAGGATGGTCCCACCAAAGCTCCGTCCGGTTCCCGAAGAGCACGCCGAGCTTTTTCATCAGGGCTATCCTGTCCTTCTCAGGCGACATCCCCAGTACGGACAGTTTTCCGTCTGTAGGCTGCAGCATGCCTGCCAACAGCTTCATGGTGGTGCTCTTGCCGGCTCCGTTGGGGCCTGCGTAGGCGACGAACTCCCCCTGCCCAATCCGGAAGGAGACATGGTCAAGGGCAGCCACCGTCTTCTTCTCCTGCCCGAAAATGCCCCTCTTTTCGCCTTTTCCGGAAGCGCCTTCCTTTCTTTGCCACCGCGTAAACGACTTGCTCACTGCCTCCAGACTGACCACAGGGCATCCTTCTCCTGCCATGTGGTCAGGAACGGTGGCCGCCCGGAACATATCTGTTGATTCCTTTTTTAACATAATATCTAAATCCTTTCCTGAAAAAATAAGCCGCGGCAAGCGATACCAGCAGCGCAGATACCGCGGGATAAAAAGTTTCCCATGTGGCGGCCTTCCCCAGCAGAATCCTTGTAGGCAGCCACGCCATGAGACCTGCAGGGAAAATGGTCAACAAGGGATATCTGATATACACCGGCATGCCGGATAGCGGAAACGTCCTGGTATGCTCCAGGCTATATACCACCGTGCCGGATATCTCTTCGCACTGTACCGGCGCATAAAAGGCAAGGCTGGAAAACAGATACGAAAACGCCACCACGACCACCATGCTGATCAGCAGCTGAAGGACCAGGGCCCCTGGCCACCACCATGGCAGAACCGTCTCCATGTGACATACCGCCACCCATAGCATCCCTATCCCTGACAGGAAGCCGCCAGAGCCGGTAAACGGAAAGATTCCCACCGTCAGCTGCACTATGTAGGGAAGAGGCATGATGAACATATGTTCCCATTGCCCTCTTCCGATGATCCTGCTTGGGAACAGCGCGTTGCAGCCACCCATCATATTAAGGAAGCCCATCACGATATTGCCGTACGCCAGCATGAACAGGACCTCAAATCGATCCATGCCGCCTATCCCGCCAAGCTTCCATGCCAGGAGGAAGATTCCGGAGATGGACGATAGATTGGAAATAATGTCCGCCGCCATGACGACCGCCATGAACTTCCCGTCCCGCGTCAGGGAAGCCAGATCCATCCTGGCATATATCCCCAGCAGCCCAAAATATCTTTTCATTCCGTATCCCATGCCTTTATCCTTACCCACCAAAGCTCACCATCCTCTCTCTGGATTTCCGGAACCATAGGGCTGCGGCAGTCCAGATTACGATATTCCAGAACAGCTGTAACGGAATCACCCTGGAAACCTCTGCGCTTCCTACATACAACGACAAAAAAGCTCCTCCCAGGCTCCCGAAGGGCTGATAGTCGATCCATCTGTCCATGCCAAAGGGCAGTATCTTGAAAGGGATCACTGTCCCCGAGAAAAAAGATACCACGGCGCTCCGTATGACATAGGTAAGCCAGGCCACATTGCGAAGCCTGATGGTGACGCAGTAGAACAGAAACTCAAAGGCAAATCCCAGGGATACGCTCAGCGCCAGCGACGGGACCACCCACAGCGTCTCCGGCAGCACCTGTATCCCCAAAAGGGGCGCCGCAAGGAACATGGGCGCTGAAAACAAAACCAACATGGGCGTCCACTCTCCGATCGTCCGCGAAATCACCTGCCCAAACGCAGGCATGGGACGCGTGAACATTTCCATGCTTTTCGTGTCATAATTCCACGCTGACAGACAGGTCTCCACGACCATCAAGTCCGTCAGCAGCGCATTGACATAGGTATAGCTCAAAAGCTGCGTGACCGACATCTCTATCTCATATCCGCTTTCCGCCAGGGAGCGCCAGATAAACATCACCGGCACCAGATATATGACCTTCATGACAATATCCGGCAGCAGATACCATGCTCCCCCGTTGGTCTTGTCCTGTACTGCCATCCGGGCAGTCGCCATATATTTACGAATCATCATGACTCCTCTCTTCCGCCATCGCGGCATTGCTGTACAAGCCCTTTTTGGGGCATAAAAATACCCTGTCCAGACTGTTTTGTCTGCACAGGGCATTCGCTTTCGACCGTCAATCCGCACACAGCGTATCCAATTTCCCTATCGGAAAATCATGATAAATCTGCCGTATTCCCGATTATCCTGTCACATGGCGAGCAGCGCACAAAACAATCCGTTTCCCAAAAAAGGGCATAGTTGTCCCCTGCTGCCGCTGCTCTGTAACTATACGCACGTATGACATCGCTGCCGTCAAACAGCTTCTTGGCCCTCAGGACTTCGTATCGTCTCATACCGCTCACCACCTTTCGTCAGATTTGGATTCATTATACATTCATTCCTACGAATTTGCAATAAGAAAATAACAATGATGCCAGGGTTGATGATGCCAGGGTCAAAACCATATGCAAGCACAAATTGTGTTAATTGTTGGAAAATTGTTTGCCAAATTCCAATACTTTTATCGGGTAGCCTACCCATTTGAAAGTACAATTCAAACACAATTAAAACAATTTGTCCACTGATAACCTTTTGACCCCAACATCATAATAATTTTACCAGGTGCGGGAGCCGATGGCGCGGAACTGCGCTACCGTAGGCGTATGGGAATTCAGGCCGCCGTCCACGGTAATAATCTGGCCGGTGACATATTCGCTCTCGTCCGCGCCGAAATAGACGCAGGCATGGGCGATGTCCTCAGGGCAGCCGTAGCGGTTCACCATGATATTGCTCAGGAAGATGTCCTTCAGAACCTGAGGGATACGGGGCTCATTCTGAGGCGTCACGATCAGGCCGGGACGCACGCAGTTGCAGCGGATATTGCTCTTGCCATACTGCAGGGCCACCGACTGGGTGAGCATGTCCACTCCGGCCTTCGCGCAGGCATAGGCCGTGGAGCCCAGATCGCCGCTGCAGGAAGCCATGGAGCCGATGTTGACGATGGAGCCGCCCTTTTCATTCTTCATCATGTGGGGCAGAGCGCACTTGATGACATAGAAAGTCCCCCGCAGGTCGCTCTCGAAGATAGCGTCCCACATTTCGATGGTGACCTCGTCCACCCGGCCGTCAGCCAGGCTTACATTCGCCGCGTTGTTCACCAAAATGTCCAGTCTCCCGTACTTTTCCACCGTGTCCGCCACCAAAGCCTCGATGCTGGCAGGCTCTGTGATGTCCATGACATGGAAAGAAGCCTCGCCGCCCGCCTTGCGGATCTCCTCCGCCACAGCCTCGCCGCTTTCCACCCTCCGGCCGCAGACCACCACTTTAGCGCCCTCCGCCGCGTACGTCTTCGCAATGCCGATGCCGATACCGCTGGTGGAGCCGGTGACGATTGCTACTTTGTCTTTTAATCTGTCCATACTGATACTCTCCTCTTCTTTTTGTCCTTCCATTGTATCCTTGCAAGTTAGCACTGTCAAGCCAATAATCTCGCCGAACCGTCAAATAGGCTGTCAAATCCGGCCCTTATCCTCCTGTCCTATCGCTCATCGTCCCATCACCCATCGCTCCATCGGCTCATCGCCCTATCGCTCCATCGGCTCATCGCTCCATCGACCCATCGCTCCATCGACCCATCGCTCCATCGCCCTATCGCTCCATCGTCCTATCGCTCCATCGGCCTATTGCCCGCCGCCCTCCCGGAAGCTCTCTTCCGCAGTAACCATGCCATGGCCGCAGACAGTATGGCCACAGACAGTTCCCGGCTTACCGCGGAGCCATATATGGCCAGCCGGAAGACACCATGTCGTATTCATGGATTCCCGGATGAAGTCCTGAAGGATTTCAACAGAAGGATTCCCGCAATCAGCAGCGCCGGAAAAATCACTGCTGCCAGAATCCCTTTCCTAAAGTCCCCGGACGCCATGCTGGAGACATATCCCACCAGCGTGGGGCCGGCAGAACAGCCCAAATCCCCCGCCAGCGCCAGCAGGGCGAACAGCGCAGTGCCGCCGTTTTTGATCGATGCCGAAGCCCTGCTGAAGCTTCCCGGCCACATAATCCCCACCGACAGCCCGCAGATGCCGCAGCCCACCAGAGAAAGAAACGGCAACGGCGACAGCGAGATGCACAGATAGGAAACGGCACAGAGCAGCCCGCTTCCCATCATGAACCTGTCCAGATCGATCCTGTCCCCGAACTTCCCGTAGAAGGCCCTGGCGCTGCCCATCAGCACGGCAAAGGCCATGGGACCCGCAAGGTCGCCCAGCGTCTTGCTGACGCCCAGTCCCCTCTCCGCAAAGGTGGAGGCCCATTGGCTCACGGCCTGCTCGCTGGCCCCTGCACAGAGCATCATCACCATGAGCACCCAGAAAATCTTGTTTCTGCACAAATCCGGCACGGTCATTCCGGTCTCGCCCTCCGCCACCAGCGCCGCTATGGGCGTCCTGGCAAAGATAAAGACATTGCATATGGGCACAATCGTCCAGATACAAGCCAATATCCTCCAGTTCCCGATGCCAAAAACCTGAAAGAACAGGGTGGAAAGCAGCACCACGCCCACATGCCCCCAGCAATAAAAGGAATGGAGCAGGCTCATGGCCTTCTCTTTGTTCCTGGTAGGACAGCTCTCCATGATGGGGCTGATCAGCACCTCAATCAGCCCGCCGCCCAGGGCATATATGACCACAGAGGCAAGAAGCCCTGTGTAGGCGTCCGGCAGCAGCTCCGGCAGCACAGCCAGCCCCAGCAGCCCGGCAGCCGCAAAGATATGGGCGATCACGATGGCGGCCCTGTATCCGATCCTGTCGATGAATCCGGCTGACAGCAGATCCACCAACAGCTGGATGCCGAAGTTGATCGTAATCAGCATGGTTATCCGGCTCAGGGGAATCTGATAAGTATCCTCAAAGGTCAGGAACAGCAGCGGGAAAAAGTTGTTGATGATGGCCTGCACGATATATCCGATGAAACAGGCGTACATTGTCTTCTGGTAGTTTGTTTCCATTTGGGTATTTCCTCTCTCTTCCTTCCGGCTCTCTTCACGCCTGCTGCGGATTGCGGCGGCATTTTTTCTGAATCCGGAGAGAGCGGAACTTCTCAGGCTATCGTACACTCCGCTTTTATTTCTGTCAATATGGGAATAGGAAGAAAGACCATTTTTAACTTTCACAAAACAGCTTGCCAGGGCAGTGAATCAGTGATATACTTGGGAACAGCAAGAAAGAGGAATACTAAAATGGACAATTTCGAGAAGACGGAAGAAAACGGACAAACCCCGGAAACAAAGCAAAACCCGATGAAACGCGGGATATTCGATACCGCGCCCTTGCTGTATGCCGTCACATTGATCCTCATATTGTTCGGGCAGACGCTTGGGGTGCTGCTGGAATTCATTCCTTTCATGACAGGTTCCGATGTCCTTGTCACTGCCACACTGTATTTTGAATTCATCGGCATCTGGGTGCTGGTAGTCCTCTATATGCGCTTCGGAAATATGGGAGGAAACCTCTTGATGTCTGGGCGGAGTGATTCCGCCAAATCTTTTTGGTAGGCTTCCCCCTGAAAATATGCTGAGCTTTTTACAGCAAAGTATGTTCCAAAAATTAGAATTTTATTTCGAGTTCTTCATGGAGGTGACGGCATGGCAAGAACGGTGGGCATCGGGCATCAGGACTTCGGCCAGATAATACAAAACCATTTGTTTTATATCGATAAGACACCTTTCATCCGCGAATGGTGGGAGAGCGGCGATGCAGTAACCCTCATCACCCGCCCCAGGCGTTTCGGCAAGACACTGAACATGAGCATGGTGGAGCAGTTCTTTTCTCTGGAATACGCCGACAGAGGAGATTTATTTGAGGGACTTTCCATCTGGCAGGCAAAATCCCCTGACGGAGAAAATCCTCTGGGAGAGGATTACAAATATCGCAAGCTCCAGGGCACTTTCCCGGTCATAAGTCTGTCCTTTGCCTCAGTGAAAGAATGCTGTTTTTCGGACACCAGAAAGCAAATCTGCCAGATTATCCGGAATGTCTATAATAAATATGACTTCCTACCGGAAAGCGGCTGTCTCAATGGGGACGAGAAAGAGCACTTCCAAAAAATCTCTGCAGAGATGGAAAATTACCTGGCCACAGGCTCCCTGAACGCCCTGTCAAATTATCTTTATCGTTATTACGGCAAAAAAGTCATTATCCTTTTGGATGAATATGACACACCCATGCAAGAAGCCTGGGTCCATGGCTACTGGCAAGAAATGATAACTTTCGCCAGAAGTCTGTTCAATGCTACCTTTAAGACCAATCCAAGCCTGGAGCGGGCCATTATGACGGGGATTACCAGGGTTAGCAAAGAATCGGTTTTCTCAGATTTGAACAATCTAAACATAGTGTCTACCACGTCCGCACAGTATTCCGATTGCTTTGGCTTTACGGAAGCTGAAGTATTTGCCGCTCTGGAGGAATATGGACTGGCGGACAGAAAAGCTGATGTCAAGAAATGGTACGATGGATTCACTTTCGGAAACCAAAAGGATATCTATAACCCCTGGTCCATATTGAACTATATGAAGACAGGAAATCTCTCTGCCTATTGGGCAAACACCAGCTCCAACAGCCTGGTCGGGAAGCTGGTTCAGAAAGGGAGCGAAAGGATTAAAACGACCATGGAAGGCCTACTCAAAGGCCACTCCTTTACGTCTCAAATCGATGAGCAGATTGTATTCAGCCAGCTGGAGAATGATGAAGATGCCATCTGGAGCCTGCTGCTGGCCAGTGGCTACCTGAGAGCGGAGGAACACTGGTTCGACACAGAAAGCGGCAACGAGCAGTACCGTCTCTGTCTCACCAACCGGGAAGTGCTCTCCATGTTCCAGAGAATCATTCGCGGATGGTTTGCAAAATCCGCCCCGTCCTACAACGGTTTCGTAAAGGCGCTTCTGAACGGAAACCTGCGGGAGATGAATCATTATATGAACCGGGTCGCAATGGATACCATCAGCTTTTTCGACAGCGGGAACAAGCCTTCCGAAGAGACAGAGCCGGAGCGCTTCTACCATGGCTTCGTCCTCGGACTCCTGGTAGAGCTTCGTGGAAGCTATACTATCACTTCCAATCGTGAAAGTGGTTTTGGTCGCTATGATATCATGCTGGAGCCTTGCCAGGCAAACGGAAGCGCACAGCCAGATTGTGAAAAAGATGCAATTATTATCGAGTTTAAGGTCCTGGATTCCGAAAACGGCGAAAAGACACTTGCGGATACCATACAGGACGCCCTGAACCAGATTGACCGCATGCAGTACGCCACTGCCCTTGAGGCGAAAGGAATACCGGCAGCGCGAATCAGGAAATACGGTTTTGCGTTCCAAGGCAAGCATGTTTTGATAGGACAGAACTCCTGAAAGCGTTTGGGTCATCAAAGCTACAACCGTAACAAAAAAGAGCCTACTCCCCGGTCGTGCTGCACGAGGAAATTTTCTTAATGAGCTCAATTTCTTGCCTGAGCTGCCGGACTTCCTCCTGAAGCTGCCTGACAGTCTCCTCTGTGATTTCATTGCTATTGTTGGCAGAAGCACTCTTTTTCAGGGAGCCCTCGCGGAGTCCTTCTTCGCTATAATACTGGTCTTTTATGTTATGAGCAATCCCCCAGATTCGCTTTTTGCCGAGCACTTCTGCCGGATAGCCGTATTTATCAAGAATCTGGCGGGGAACCTCCCCTTTCTGGTATTCTTGCCAGAAGAGCTCTTTGAATTCTTTTGTGAAGTATAGGGTGGATGGTGTGACTGAATATGTATACGGATTGTTCCGCAGCATCTCCATCTCTTCGTCAGTGAACACTTTTTTGCCCATAGTACTCCTCCTCACTTTATTCATAGGGTGCCATACTCAATCTATAGTATCCAATGGATTATCCCTTCAGGATTATCATATGCTTCCCCGATAATATTTGGAGGGATGGCTTTTTCAAGCCCTAGGTAGACGTAAAACACACTTTTACACTTACCCCATTGTTTATTGTGTGCACCCATTTTCAGGCTGTCCATTCCAAAGACAACTCCTGTATACCTTTTCTGACAATATTTATCGATACTGTTTGCCATAGTTATGCCATATGCCATATGCCTTGTCATTTATTGTTTTGGTAATCGGTGTTTCAATGCAATAGAATATTAACCCCATAGAAACACAAATAACAATGTTTATCAGCAGCTGCATCCATCGTTTATCTACAAGGCTATATATAAAGCCAGCACCATTATAATAAACCATCTGAATCAAGAATATATCATAGGAAGCACGTCCTAAAGTTTCTACAAAACGATTGCTTGCCTTATTTAGAATAATCGGTGCTGAAATTGGGATAATAAACAAACAGGCCCATAAACTTGTACCAGTCCAAAAATTAGTAATAAGCGGTACAATCCGCATATACTTACAGATAATAATATATGTAATTCCAATACACATACATATTACAGATAATATATTATGTCTATTAAAATTGCCCATTGCCAGATAACATCCGTAGGCAATAAGTAATGTATATCTAAAAAGCAATAGCCTATAGCATTCCTCATTCATTCCATAAGAATATTTAAGAATTTCATAAAATAAATTGATAAAGGCGCAAAGAATGAGTCCGCTAAAATTATATTTTTTTATAATACCAAATAGCACAGGAAAATAGAAAATGAACTGTATCATTATGGGATAATAATAACTTCCCGGTCCAAAGCCACCTTTCAAAAACAAAACACCAATTTGCGTAATATTATGATGAACTGCTCCAGTTACATTACCTACTATTTCCTCTAGCATAAATACCATGATAAAAGGAACACTGTACCTGATAATCTTACACAAAAAAGAATCTACTCTATAAGCGTTTTCTATTGTATTTATATGATTTTTTTGGAATGACTTCGTATAAACAAAGCCAGATACAACCATAAAAATTGGGACAGCCATATCTATCCAAAAAGGAAATAAATATTTTAGCCTTTCAGCCTCCTCCCAAGTGTAATGAGTTATAATAATGAATAAGATGCATATTCCTTTGACAAAATCTATAGAATGATAGCGTCTGTCTGTCTGTCTGTCTGTCTGTCTGTCTGTCTGTCTGTCTGTCTGTCTGTCAGATTTTGCATATTGGATTGCATCTTGTCAACCCCTTTTCATAAATTGTTTCTCAGCAAGTTCATATTATTGAATTGGGTATTTTCACTACACCATATCCCAGGTCAGAATAGTATCTTCATTCAAATCTTTATTAACTTTACGTCCAACTACTGTATCTATATGTATAGGAGAGATACCAGTTCCTGGACGTTTAGGCATCAAGTCTTCTTTTGCAATAACCTCTCCTGCTTTCATGTTGCGTGTAAGAACCAATGATCTTCGCGCCTCTCTTCTGGGAACCATTTCACAATCAAGAACTGTTTTTTCTGAATTTCCAAGAATAAGGTCAATCCACTTAAAGTTTGCAATTGCTTTTTTGAAGTCTTCTGGATTACCCGCATGATAATGATCGTTTCCTGGTAATGACTTATCCAATGTAAAATGCTTTTCAATTACTTCCGCACCAAGCAGATAGGCCGTGGCAAGAGTCATCATTGTATCATCTGGAGCAACATGATCACTGAAACCTACTGTAATATCCGGAAAATCATTCTTCAATGTTTCAATTATACGCAAATTTGCATTCTTCGGAATGGTCGGGTATGAAAGAACACAGTGAAGAACTGTAATATCCCTACATCCAGATTCTTTTAAAGCCCGCACCGCCTCATCCACCTCGGAAAGATAAGCTGCACCAGCAGAAAAAATCACTGGTTTGCCTTTAGCACCAATATGGCGTATAAATGGCAGATTTGTAATATCTGAAGAAGAAATCTTATAGAAATCTACCATATCTTCCAGATAATCCGCCGATTCATAATCAAATGGAGTGGATGTAAAGTCAATTCCCTTGGAATGTGTATATTTACTCAATTCATGATACTCAGATTCCCCAAAACTATCATGCTTAAGGAACAACTCATACTGTGTCTTAGTTGGTTCTTTGGTCATGTCCCAATAAGCCGGTGAGTTCTTCGAGACAATAGTTTTTGCCTTATATGACTGGAATTTTGCACAATCAATTCCCGTTTCAGCCACTTTATCAATGTACAGTTTTGCTGCATCAAGCGGAGCAATCCCCAACACATGGGCAGTATCATAAAAATTCACTCCTATTTCAGCAATCAAATACGGTCTGGTCTTTCTCATTTGCTTTTTCCTCCCATTTTTTTAGTATTCTGTTTATAGGCTGTTCAAATATAAAATACATAACTATTCCAAAGACAATCACAAATATTATACTTGTTATAAAACTGAATGTCATATACCAGTCGTTGACACCAATTATTTCGTATACAAAATAACATATACACATGCCCGCTGTTTGGAAAATGTATATACTAAAAGAATATTTGCCCAACTTCTGCAACGGTGATTTCGAGAGAACATTCCTAACCTTTTTTATGTTTGTTATAATCAGCAGAAAACTCGGATAAAGTATATAGACTTCAAATATCCACTGCAGTTCCTGTAAAAAATCTAATAAAACTAATCCTATTGATATTCCCACAAGACAAACGAACGAAACACGTACAATCTCTACTTTTCTCCTATCATTTTCTACAATCTGATTATTAAAGATTGCCATTACCCCCCCGAGCCAAAAGAAGCTAGCCCTCTAGCTAAATTAGATAAGGGATGGCTATAACCCAGTATTATGATTTCTACTGATGATAATGCTACACACGACATCCAGAACAATCCCTTAATCTTCCTAGTGGTAGGTAATCGAAGCAAATAATAGTAACAAATATAACAGATTAAGTTAACTGCCAAAAACCAAGTTACACCATTGATAGGATTCACAAAATCCATACAAAATACATTCAATATAACAGCTATTGGTTTTTGGGGATTACCTCCTGTTCCATTTATTGTAGTTTCTAAAATCAATATAGAAAGTTTGGTCAACAACAGAACCAACAGGGACGATAACCAATATGAGGGCATAATTCTACATAAACGATGCATCAAAAATCTTTTAAATGATGTTTCCCTATCCTCTATCTTTTTTGCGGAAAATAGCATAAAGCAAAAGCCACTCATCATGAAAAAGAGCTCCACCAGCTTACCACCATGCACATATAGAGGTCTTAAAATTGAATATAATGGGAGATTTGGGTCATCGTGAACACCTCCAGTCAATTTGTTGTAATGAAATATTATAATAATAATTGCTGCGGCAAAACGTATCCCCCCAAAACACTTTGCCTGGTTTTTGGTCTTATCGCGAATCTCCATTATCCCATTCCTTACTTCTATATTGAATTAATCAGGCCCATAACTCTTTTGCGTCCCCCACGAAGATTGTGGCTTAGTAACGCTGTTTGAAATTTCTGTCTCGACGTTTGAGAGAGCCCCAAATACATCTTTAAATTACTTTCAATAATTTCGTTATCTGGGTTCAGGCCAATATATGTAAATCCATTCTCATTGCATACAAACCCATGCTTTTCCTCTCTTTGGTTTTGAGCCATAGCTATTGCAGGGATACCCAAAACAGCAAGTTCATAGCCAGTACGTCCTCTCGATGTAATACCAATATCACAACTTATCATAAGTTCTGGCATATTTGGAACATCAAACAAAACTTCTATATTCTCACAGCGGTTGTACTTAAGAAGTTCTTCTACATTTTGTTTCGCACGCCCAAGAACTACAATAAACTGGTACTCTCTGTAATCTGGTTTTGAAATCATCGAAAGTAACCTATCCGAATAGTTCTGCGGATCTGCGCCTCCAAATGAAATAAACACTTTTTTCACTTTCTCTTTTATTTTTATAGGCTCATAAAACATAAAGGTCTTTCCCGAGATGTAATACTGCTCTCCTGCTTTAACTTGGGGCAAATCGCTATTGCCATAAAGCGCATTAAAAACAAGATCCGCTTTAAGCACCCCTTCACCATCATCTTCAAAGTTAATAATTTTGGCTTTTGGTAGCACTGACCTAAGACCAATCATATAATCAATTGATGTTGCCAAGATATCATTGATAAATATGCTATACTGTTCTTCTCTGCATTTACTAAAAAGCTCCGCAATACCATTAACAGGTATCAAGTTGTGAGTAGTTCTCCCAAATACCTTAGAATCTGTCTGATTTAAATCATAATAAATATCTGGCTTGCTATAAAATTCATCCGCAAGTTCAAGCGCACGATAAATATGCCCTATGCCTCTTTTATTGTTACCATTAACATAGATGGCAACCTTATTCTTGTTAAGAGTCACCATTACAGATTGAAGATCCGAAAATGTATCGACATCCTGCGCTTCATTCTCAGGTACCTCAAACACATCTACCTTCTTCCCAATCCTCGTTTTTTCCGTAACTATAGAAGTCTTGGAAACAACAAATGCGCCCGTTTCCATATAACAGGGTGGCAGATATTGACGGTTTAGTCTTTCTGTGTAATTTGGTATTTTCTTTCCATCCTTTATTCCCCAGGAAAGATGTGGTTTGTTAATGGCCGAAATCAAAGTATCTAAATCGTTTTGAACAGCATACGATATAGCACTATCTAACGTCTCTACCGAGAGTGTCGGTGATGTAGGCTGCATGGTAACAACATAGTCCCATGGAATGGACTGATCTATAGCATCATAGATTACTGCGTCTAAAGTAACTGCATCACCACAAAGTTTCTTATCTCTCCAACGGACATTTGCCCCCATTTGTGTTGAGATTGTTTTTACTTCTGGAGAATCCGTAGTCACAATAACATCCGTAATGCATTTTGATTCCAAAGCATTATGAATTGAATAGTATATTAGTGGATGTCCTGCGATTATTCTGATATTTTTGTTCGGAATTCCTTTTGATTCTGCTCTTGCAGGTATTACAGCCAATATCCTCATTTGCTCTTTCCATAAATTCAATTAGAAAATTGAATTCTCCTTCCTTCAATCGTTAAACCGCATTAATTCAAACAGTATTTTTAGCTCTTCTTTTTATAAGAAACTCCAATATTCTATTCTTGTTTTTGTATAAGAAAGCAATTACAGATATACTATAAATGCCCAGAATTATGTATCGAATAAATGTATGCGAATACATAATGTTTATTCCTATCATACCGAAAATCCCTGCTACTACAACCAGTATCATAAATTTATAATCATATATCCTGCTTAATTTTAATCGATAAACCAAATACATGTGAATGCCCAATAATACTATGTAACCAACTAGTGTTGTATATGCAGCTGCCAAATAACCAATCATTGGAATAAGCAAATAATTAAGTATCAAATTCACTATGGCAGCACTTCCACTACCAGCCGCCATTCCAATTGTCCTCTTTTTAAGTTGTTCAACATTAACAAGCATTACATATAGAAACTGACACACACATCCCATTGACACAGGAGCTAATACATAAACAGCTTCCATATATTTCTCGCCTCCAAGAATTAAAAGAATTTCTGGAGAAACAAGCATGATACCTATTGATAGATAAAGGAAAATCAAAATATAACTATAGCTGAATCTTTTAATCTCTGCATATTTTTCCTCAACAAGCTTTTCTCCCAGCCATGGTATATAAGCACTATTTAATGACGTCAAGAGTAGCGTTATCATTGTTCCACAAGTATATGCTAAGCTATATAAAGCCGTTTGCTCTGAGCCACAAAATTTAGTTATCATCACACGATCCATTGAATTCAGCAATGTCATGGATAAAAGATGGGGTATATATGGCAAGCAAATAGGAATAGCATATTTCCAATAAGAAACCTTTACCTTTTGGCCTCTTATTATAAAAAAAGCATAAAATAACGCGCCAAGCAAAATAGAAGGCAAGGCTGCCCCTAAAATTCGCCCTGTTAGTCTATCGGGTAAATTAATAACCAGTAAGACGGACAGTATCGCCGTGCCTACAGCCAAGAAAACACTCGTCAGAACATTTTTCTTATATTCAAAAAAATACATTTCTCTACGCTGGAACATAGTTATAGCGGGTGTGAATAATGAATAAATGAGCATAATATTTATATATCTGAGGTCTAACTCCAAAAAATTAGTAAATGCTTTTTGAAACAGGTTTACCATCAGAATCCATACCAGCGTATTTATAGAACTTAAAGCTAGCATGGAAAAAATATAGTCATCAAAATGTTGCTTATAATCATATCTAGCACTTATCAATGTAGACTCAAGATTTAATGTAATAAAAATTGTCAAAAAACTCAGCCATGAGATATAATTATTATATGCCCCAAACTCGGCATGAGATAGTAACCTGGTGAATATTGGCGTTGTGAGAAAGCCTATCCCCTTTACTAGAAGATTGGAAATTGTATACCAAATTCCCGACTTAACTGCTTTTACATTATTGTTCCCCAATCTATATCAGTCTCCCATGATTTTCTTAATATGCACAATATCATCATCTTTTATATCAAAATGAATATCACGTTCTATTAGCGGATTGCTTATGCTTGTTTTTAGCATTTCTATATTTGTAGGTATGTATATATTATTCATTTTTCCATATTGTTGAATTATTCTTTCATCAAGTGTTAGATTCTCAAATAATTTATACAAATAAATTACTTTAATATCGTCTTTAATCTCATAAGCATTAAATGCAGCTGAAGATACCGTTGTTAAAAGAATTTCGAACTTCATTTTTTTGATTAGTAATTCAAACGGAATCCATTTGTCTTCCCTGCAATTCATTATACTTATGTTCGGAATTTCTTTATAATACTCTATGTCTTCTCTGGGGTGAGGTTTTACAATGATATCGTAATCGTCATTTAATATTTCAAATATCTCCTTTAGCCTTTCAACATATTCCCCTTCTGAAACACCTCTTTCTTGCAAGGGGCCACCCAAGAAAAGTGCTATCTTTTTTGCTCTTTTTTTCTCTTTTTTTGGAAAATCAATTATATTTAGTTCATCCATAAATTGATTGTCAAATAGCATGTTACTTTGTAATACAAAGCTATTACATTTGTATCGTTTCTTGTCCAGTAATTCAGGATGTTTCACTATCATTGTGCTTATATGTTCAGATGCTCCAATATAGGGCTGTGTATGTATTCCTAAAACAGAATAAATCAACTTCACTTTCAAAGATAAATGCTGTGACTCACCACAGTATGTCCCTATCCCTTCTTCAACAAGCATTACTTTATTCCCATCACATCTGCAAAAACATCTTATTTGTCTATTACAACTTGGCTCCTGATCAGAGAAGATAACCAAAATGCTATGTTCAAATCGCTGTAAAAAATTATGTTCCTTTGAAAAACCAAATAAACGACCAGAGTGCAAACATTTTAAATATTGTTTTTTCATTTTCTTTTTATTCATATAATAAGGGATTACCATAATTTCTTTAAAAAATGATTTGAATTTGTCCAAATCAATTCCATAATTAGCAAAATCTTGCCAAATTAAATAAGAATCATATTTCTTTAATTTCACTGCATAAAAAATTGCGTTCATTAACTGGTAAGGCGTAAAACATGAAAACACCATTCCCTTCACAAATTATCCCTCCTTAAGGATAGTTCCATAATAATCCAATAACTTTCTTGCCGCATTTCGAATATCATATGCAGAATCAACAATATCTATATTTCTTGAATGGTCTGTATTAATTAATTCACTAATTTGTCCTGCTGTCTTTTCGGGATTGTCATCTAAGGAAAACGAATAGTATGAATTTGTAATCTTACATTCGTTTGTAACCGCATTGCTCACTATACAGCTCAATCCTGAAATCTGTGCCTCAATCAATGAAACTGGTAACCCTTCTCTAATCGATGGAAAGAAAAATATATCCATGGCAGAATAATATTTAAATGTATCTTTTACCATTCCCGTAAATATGACCTTATCATTTATCCCAAGCTGGTTTACTCTCTCATGTATGCACGGGGCAATTTGATCATCCCCTATTAGGAGCAGCTTTACTTTACTATTTAGTTTCTGTAACTCATAAAATGTATCAATTAAATATGGATAGTTTTTATTTACTGAAAAATTCCCAACATGGCCAATAACTATCTCTTCATCACTGATACCATACAGATTTCGTTGTTCTATTCTATTAGCTTCTGAAAAAGAAAACCTATCAATATCTATGCCATTTTCTATGATAAAAAAATCACCATTGCCAAACATAGCTGTCCCAGCGTCTTTTCCACAGGCTAATCTATAAAATGGAATATTGCGAAACTTTATAATTGTTTGACCAAATAAATTTAAGCAATAATCTTTTTTTACTAAATTATTTGCATTATTTACTATATGTGAATGAAGTATTATTTTAGCCTTGGAATATTTGTATGCTGCTATGATAGGCTCAAACCATGCATACGACATCATATGAAAGTGAATAATATCATAATCGTATTCTTTTAATATTCTTACTATATCTGAATAAGAACGAAACGAGTTCCTCTTTCTAGGTGTAATCCTATGTACATGACATCCCTCGGAAATGTAATCCTCAGAAAAAGCCATGTCTTTCTCTATATTGCATAAGAAATCAAATCCAACTTTTCTATCATGCTTTATGATATTCCACCAATTACGCACCACAGTTTCTAGGCCACCATAATTGCTTGATAGTCCTATATGCAAGACCTTAACCATGTACTACTACTCCTCTATTCTTCAATCTACACAATTCTATCAAGGCCAAACCAATCGTAAAAGACAATGGCAATGAAAGCGGATTCACAAATGCGGATTCACTTGTACTCGATATCAATAAATAAAGCAATGAACTTATTCCTACTATATACATATTTATGTTAATTCTAAATAATTTTGATACAATTATTATCAGGCAAATAATTATGATTATATATATAGCTAAACCAATATATCCATTTTGACCTATAATCATAGCCCAAAAGGAATCACAGATAAAGCCAGAATTATCCTTTTCCAATCCCCATACAGTATTTAATCCATATTCTATATACACTGGTGAATACCATACTCCACTGGGTGCGGATGCATATGTGCCAAATCCTGTTCCAAACGGAAAGCAATCTCGGGCAATGTCAAACGATTTATACAGCAATGCTCCACGTGCTGTCTCCATCTTTATAGAGCTAAAAAAATAAGAGTAAAACATATCATAGCCAACTATCATTACCGGAATTAATCCTGGCAAAATTTCTAGCCATCCAATTTTCCTTTTCATTATCATAATAACAAAATATATATATACAAAAAGTATAGAAACTGCAATTGCTTTTATCCTTAGTGTAGATATTTCAAGCAATATTGCCATTATGATAAAAATTTTATCACTACTTTTTCCTTCATATAAAATCATAATCATTATTAATAAAAAAAAGGCAACAGATGCCAATCCTGTGGGATGTCCAAAAAATAATTGTTCTGACTTCAGACCATATCTCACTTCATAAACCGGAAATATACCAAAAATTTTATCTAACAAATATAATGAAAACAAAACCATAATAATGAATCTTGTATGTATCCGTATCTTCCTACAATAACAGTTAATATGAAAGCTGCCAAATAGCAAAAAAGTTGTTAATATACCCATAAAAAACTTTAAATTCAAAAGAATATCCTGAAAAATCCCCGCAGTACATTGATATTGATAGATTATGTTTCCTAATAATCCTATAGAAGAAAACACTATCAACAGTATAGTAATTCCTGTATAAATATTAATTTTAACCTTAAAATTTTGTTCTTTTTTTAATAAAAATAATGGTATACATATAATTGCATATATCTCATCCCAATATTGAAAAAAAACATTAACTTGCATTAATGCAAACTGGAAAGTAAACATGTATAGGCAAAATAGAAATACAATATATGATGCTGATTTCCTCATCACGCTATCTTCCTTTCCATTTTATTAAAAAAAGCCTTCCTAATGGTTTAGTCAACATCACAAGAATCTTTTCAAAATAACTATCTAATGATATTTTATCATTTGTCTGGTTTACATGAGCATAGCAATTATAAATGATAGCCCCCTTTATATTTGCCATAAGACCACACTGTCTGAACATAAGCTGTTTTCCACGCAACATGGATCCTAATGGAGCTGCGAATTTCATTGGCTTATCGTTAGCAGTCAGTCCACCATCCAGATACTCACAAATATAAATTGGCTTATTGATATAGACTGTATCAAAACTTTTACCAATCTCTATCCACGCTACATCCTCACTTATAAATTTTTCCCCAGCAAATTCCGGGAAAGGATACTGTCTGAGAATTTGAGTCATAAACACCTCAGCCATGTCACCTGGATGATTTCCCTTGATTCTATATTGTATATAGTTATCAATAAATTCATTTCTTTCTATCGGAACAATCGACATTCCATTTTTGTCACATCTCAGGAAGCTATACGAACCAACTCTTTTGTTATCACCATATTTTTCATGAATGTTCAAAATAGTCTCAACAGCATCTGCCGTCAACATATCATCACTATCTACAATCATAACAAGTTCCGTGTCTATCTTTGTTATACCGTAATTAATTGCCGTATGCTTTCCCCCATTTTTCTTTTTCAAGAATTGGATTTTAAATAGCGATTGCCCCCCCAAGTTTCGTACAACTGTTTCAGTATCATCTTCACTTCCATCATCGACCACTACCCACACAAAGTCCTTGCATGTCTGCTTCTGCAAGGATTTGAATAGATTTACAAGCAATTTTGATCGGTTAAATGTAGGGGTCAATATTGTTAACTTTTGCACGACATTCACCATTCTTTTAAATTATCTTTTCATGAAGGGCTTAGATTAAGGAACAGTACCATTTTTTCAATTCTAAAGATTCCCTAAGTACGTCATATCCCGCATCTCTTAGCTGTTTCTCTGCCAGTCCGTTTCTGCCTGTATCAGCAGCCAAAATTTCATTTTTCCACACATCAAGCCCTGCATCAAGACTAATCATTTTGATACTGCTCGTCATCATAATTTCATTCGAAATATCGTTTGACATAATGCATTGTAATCCATTTGCTTGAGCTTCTACTCCAACAACGGGAAGTCCTTCAAATAGAGATGGCATGACAAACACATCCATGGCTTGGTAAAGTTCTGCCACATCTGCTCTGTCTACCAACAATGATACATATTTTTCAATATTAAAATCATTAATTTTCTTCTGTATCTTAACAAAGTCTTCTCCCTTTCCAATAAGCAGCAAATGACTTTGTTTATTTTCATTCAGCACCTTTCTGAAAACATCCAATAAAAATAATTGGTTCTTTACATGGCAGTATCTTCCGACATGACCAATCACAAATTTATTCTCTAGCCCTAATTCTTGCCTTTTCCGATGGCGAACAGCCTCATCAAACGCAAATGCACCTAAATCGATTGCGTTTCTGATAATTTTAAACTCCTGTTTCCCAAACATAAACTTTCCTGCCTCATTACCGCAAGCACAATAATAATTCGCAACTACAGGGATTCCCTTTAGCGCAAAGAATTTAATGGGAAATTTTAAATCCTTATCTAATTGTGAACTATGGCTATGCGCAATCCTTACAGGGATTCCGGCTTTTTTTGCAGCAGCTAATGGAAAATAACTCATCGTATCGATATGAGAATGCACAATCTTATATTCTGTATGATATCTGAAAAATTCTCTCATCCACCTAAAATATAATGAATAATTTTGCGGGTACAATCGAGGTGCATGATAAACTCTGCCACCTAATTTTTCTATCTCTTCATCATAAACGCCTTTATCTGACCTGTGTGTCAAAAAATCAAACTGAACTTCTGTTCTGTCAATATTGCGATAGTAATTCATCAACATAGTTTCCAAACCGGCACGATCCATTATATTTACACATTGTAAGACTCTTATCATATTTTACTTTCCTGCCGCTTCATGGATGATATCTGACGTGGTATCTGCAATCTTTTTCCAGTCATAATTGCTTAAATCATATTCCCTGTCCCTAATGTTCTTTATCCGCTTTGTAATCTTATCCGCCAATTCTTCAAAATCTCCTGTTTTGAAGTAGTCATCTTTATTCAGACCCACAAGATGGGTTGCTGGTATATCTGATACAATTACATCAAGCCCATACTTCATCGCTTCCAAAAGCACTAATGGAAACCCCTCATTATTAGAGGCTAAAACATACAAAGCTGCATATGTATAAAGCTGATAAAGCCTGTCCCCGAATATATAACCAGTAAAAACTATATCCTCGTCTCGGCTCAGTTCTTCAAGCTCTTTCATATAGCGATTTTCAAATTCAACCCCGCCTACTATTACCAGTTTAAAGCCCTCATGCCTGGTCAGCTTATATGCCTTTATCAGCGTATCAAATCCCTTTTCCTGAGTAATACGACCAACGCTTAAAATAAATTTCTTCTTCATCAGCCCTAATTCCTCTAAATATGCTGTACTAAGTGAAACAGACATATCATTGATGCCATTAGGAATGTAAACTGACTTTTTCCTGACATCCCCATCGTATTTTTCCATTTGGAATTTATTAACAAAAATAATATAGTCCGCAGTTCTTAATGCAATTTTTTCGGACAATAATAGGACTTTTCTTCCAAGTCTTCCCCATTTTTTATGTTCATAATTGGGGCTGTGATATGTGAGCATCACTGGTATGCTCCTTAGCTTCATAATTGGGCTGAAAAGGGCTGGGCCAATATTATGGTAGTGTACTACATCTGGTTTCTTTAACATTGCATGTACAGAGGCCAGAAAAGAATGAAAAAAGGGTTCCAATCCTTTCGTCTTAGTTGATGGGAAGTCAACAAAATGGATATTATTATATGAACCGCCAGTTGAGACATACGGTTTGCGTCTATAGATAGTCACGTTGATATCGCCTTTCAATTTAGGATAAAGTGATTCGCAATGCCTTTCAACTCCACCCTCTATCCCTGGAAATCCACGCAACCCTATAACACTTAGATTAACCAACTTTGTATTCCACCTCACACCACGTACTTAAATGCACTACCCCTGCAACCTATGATAAATTCCGCTACTTCCTCCGGGCCCTCAATTACCTCAAAAGTATAGAGACTATTCTCTACTGTCTTACTCCAGTCCCGTCACCAGGCTCTCTATTGTATCTTCGATATACCTTCTCTGCTGTGAATCGTCCACCAGATATTTCACCACGGACGTTTCCCCCACCATGTGACGACATTCTGCAAGTGAAGCGTCCTCGCTCTCGCATCTTTCCCAAAAAGTTCGCCTTACCGGCATGTAAGGCGAACCATTTTATTAGTCAATAGAGTCGATACAGCTCTGCTTCTGACGCATGGAAGTATGAAGGTAGAAATCCATGGTCGTGCGGATAGACGCATGTCCCAAAATGGAAGATACCGTCTTGCAGTCCACACCATTTTCCAGGCAGGCCGTGGCAAATCCATGGCGCATGGCGTGAAAATTGCAGTCCTGCATTTCGCAGCGCCGCAAGATTGTCTTGAACTTCTTCTGAACATTACGTGGTTCCGTACAGGAATTTTTACCTGTAAGCAAATATAAATCATCGGTTTTCCGCATACTTTTCAATGCATTAATCAGATAGCCGGGAATCGGGATTTCCCTGGCGGAAGTATAGGATTTGGGCGTCCGTATATACAGAATCGTCTTAGGCTGACCATCGGAATTATCAGGGTTCGGTATTCTGGAGACCGTACGTCTCACCCAGAATGTGTTGGAGGTGAAATCAATGTCCCCCCATTTCAGACCGCAGAGCTCCCCAATCCGTATCCCTGTGCTGCGGCAAAGCAATATGGAGATGGAGAAAATCGTGTTCTTTTTCAGCAAGTATTCCTTCATTCGGATGCTGTCCTGAACCATCAGCACTCTGGATTCTGTCTTGTGAAAGCTGACGGAGCAGTATTCCAGAATCTCCTTATCAATCAGCCCGCATCGCACGCCGTATTTAACGATGAACTTCAATGTGGAAAAGATAAAGTTCATCGTAGTATCGGCAAGTCCTTTTTCCTGGGTCTTCTCAATAAAAGAAAGAACCGTGCCCCTATCTAATGCCGAAAGGGAAACGGTTCCCAGATAAGGCAGGATATGTATCCTGATGCAATAGTTATATGCGGAGTAAGTGCTTTTCTTCACTGCATCATACCGGGTTCCCAGCCAGTCATAGCACAGGGCTTCCATTGTGTCACATGGCGCTGCTGCGCCTTCCTCACGAGATGTGTGGTATGACGGATTGACGCTCATTTCTTCCAAAACCGCTTTGGTTCTCCGGGCAGTCCCCGGGCATTTCTTTTCTGTTTTCTTCATTTCCATCTGTTTCCTCCTTTGTAATATGAAGCTCCTAAAATGAACTATATACAAGAAACCCTTGACATATAGTCACTTTTGTTACACTATTATAATATAAGGACGGAAACCAGTCCTAAAATAAAATTTCTCAAATAACAACTTGCAATAGAATATTCAGAAAATCGTCTATATAACCATCAATTTTACCAAAATTAAAAATAGACTTGCATTATATCCATATTCCGTATATAATGAGGAAAGTACAAAAACGGTTCGCCTTACATGCCGGTAAGACGAACTTTTTGGCATGTCAAAAAGCAGCCGTATTGAGCATCTGAAAACCTCTCAATACGGCTGTCTCATACAATGATTTTTATATGCCATCTTCTGTTTTTTTCATTTCCTTCTGTTTCCTTCTCCTTTGTATTTAAAGCTCAATAATAGTGTAATCATCCTTTCATCGATAAATCCACTACCGGTAATTTTTAAAATACAGCTTCTCTTAACTTCCATAAAAAGGAGAAACATCTATCTATACCGAAGATTTGGAGACCATGGCCTATTGACTACAGGCCTAAGATAAAGTCCATAAAAACGGGAAACAGCCCTTCTCGCTTCTATGGAAAAAGAGGATAAATAGAAGAACGCAAAAAAGAGACGGACTGAACATATGAAAATCATCCCATCCGGCTCTTTACGTGTGGGCGGCAGACCCCCTGACCATTCGAGGCCATGCCATCAGCCCAACCTCTCACGCAACACTTCAATCTTACATTCATGCCGCTTAACTTCATCCTCTTTATTATAGGCGATGCCCACGGCAAGGATTCGACCTGTGTATACCGGTTTTTCTCCCAGCTTTCCTTCGAACCGAAGCGCATACTGGCGTTCCTTGATCTGCTGGATTGCTTCGTCCGCCGTATGGTTTACTTTAAGCTCAATGATGATACAGTCATCATTCCTTACAACCGGATAGAAGATGAAATCCACATACCCCACACCAGCCTTGTCCTCACGCTCAATACGATAGAGATCCCGTGCTTTTAGATATACCAGCTTCATGATGGAAGCCAGCTCCGCTTCATTATTATAGACCAGAAGAGGACTTTCCGTATTATGGGCAAGCTGAAGAATTTCAAGCATGGTTTCTGTATCTCCGGCTTTCGTTGCCGCAAGCATCCTTTCGGATTCCTTCGTCAGTCGATAGACATTTCCAAGCGATGCTTCCTTTTGAGCCACCTCCGCAAATTTGTCCATCAGCTCCTTGTTCGGAACAGAAACACAGCCGTTCTCATAGTTCAGGAACCCATAGACCACCATTGCAGAAAAAATCTCATCCCGTGTCCTCAGTTCCATTGATGTGGCTGCATATTCCTGCACCTTCGCCGGTACAGGGATGTCGGCAATCAACAGGCCCACATCCTCTTTTACCTCATCGACATTTGCGCCGATATAGTAAAACAGCTCATCATATGGTCCCGAACTGGTCCAATAGTTGCCGAGATTATTATTTTCCAGGGACAAGACAACGGAACGGGGATTATATACGCGTCCTCCGGATTTCGTATGATATCCGTCATACCAGGCACGCAGCCCCTCACGCGACACTCTTCTGTCTTCCCTGTGGAGACGGCAATATCTGGCATAGAGATCGTCTACCTCACTGTCGATAAAACCAAAATACTCACTGTACTTTTCCTCTGCCACCATGGTATACTCGCAGAACATATTCAGCTCTGAACCGCTTGAATACTTCGCAATGGGAAGAATTCCTGTCATATATGCCATTTCCACATAAGGGCTGTCCTTCAACAGGTTGCTGAGGAATATCGTAAATGCTTCTTTATCCTTATCCGCAGCAAAATCCTGATGGTAGATATAATCCCATTCATCCAGAATGAAGATGAACTCCTCGCCATCACAGTATTCATGAATCTTTGTCAGGGCATCCCAGACCGCCTCATCTTCTTCTATTTCAGCATCGGGGTATTCCTTCTGCAGATCCATCAGCAATCCCTGCTCAAATCTGGCAATATACTGTACATAGGAGCTACAGGCTCTCGGTAATTTATTGAACGACATATGGATAACATTATGCCTGTTCAAATGCTCTTCATACCAATCATATTCTGACGCCTTCAAATTGCGGAAAAGGCTGCCGCTGCTTACCCCTTTCCCGAAATAGGATGCAATCATATTGGCCATAACAGTCTTTCCGAAACGGCGCGGTCTGGTGATGGCCACATACTTCTGCCCCTTTCCTTGATTCGGGCCGGGATTTTTCACCGCATTTCCCTTCAGCTCCACAAGCGTTACAAGTTCGGCAAGCATCTCGGACTTATCTACAAAATAAGCCGATGCACACTCCCTGCGGAACATCGTGTATGCTCCTCTGCTGTTTAAGTAAACGCCCATTTCGTCCTCCGCTCCCTTCCTTAAAATCGCTTTCTCCAAAATCGTACCATATTTTCCGATCCGGTTCAACTGTCTCTTTTTCGTGCAAACCGTTGTTTTTTCCGTAAAAATGGATTATACTGTGATTACCAACAAGAAGGGAGAAAACGATATGGTTGGCTCTACTACAGAGAACGGACAAGACCTGGAAGCAAAACAAAACCTGAGGAAACACGGGATATTTGATACCGTGCCCTTGCTGTATGCTGTCACATTGATTCTCATAGTGTTCGGGCAGACACTTGGGACGCTGTTGGAATTCATTCCTTTCATGACAGGTTCCGATGTCCTTGTCACTGCCACACTATATTTTGAATTCATCGGCATCTGGGCGCTGGCAGTCCTCTATATGCGCTTCGTGGAGAAGAACCGTCCCATCTTTAAGGCAATCGGAACAGATGCGTCCGGCAATACCTGGCTCTATCTCCTACTTGGAGTCGGGATAGGCTTTGGGCTGAACGGCCTGTGCATCCTGGCGGCCTGGCTCCACGGGGATATTGCGCTGTACTTTGACGCTTTCCAGCCGCTCCATCTTCTGCTCATCTTCGTTGCGGTCTTTATCCAGTCCTCTGCCGAGGAACTGCTGTGCAGGGGATTTCTGTACCAGCGGCTCATGCGCAGCTATGGAAAGCCGATGGTGGCCATTGTGGTGAACTCCCTTTTCTTCGCGTTGATGCATTTGATGAATGATGGGGTGACGTTTCTGTCTCTGTTGAACATCTTCGTGGTGGGAGTCCTGTTCTCGCTCATGGTCTATTATATGGACAGCATCTGGTGCGCCATGGCAGTCCATACGGCCTGGAACTTCACCCAGAACATCCTGTTCGGCCTGCCTAACAGCGGAATTGTGGTCCCTTATTCCGTCTTCCGGCTGGAAGCTGCCTCGGCCAGGGACAGCTTTGCCTATAATGTGGGGTTCGGGATTGAAGGGACACTGTTCGCGGATGTGGTGCTTATTTTGGCTTGTGTGGGACTGTATCTGTGGGGGCGGAAATATGGAAGGAAGCCTCTTGATGTCTGGGCAGAGTGATTCCGCCAAAGATTTCCACCTGAAAATATGCTCTTGTAGGAACGGAATACTGCACCCGTGAGGAAGCATGGGTGAAACTGGAAGGAACCCGCTTGATGGCTCTCTTGCAAGACCTTATCTCCGTTTCCTCCTGCTCAACGGCGAATCCTTTACTTAGGAATTGTCGGAAAATAACTGCTGCAATTGCTTCAGGCAAAAGCCCGGAAATACAATAAAAATTGCCATAAACTTGCAGCAGTTATTTGTAGACAATTCCTTACCGTCTGGAATCACCTTGCGCGGCAAGTTATTTCCGTCTGGCAAGTTTAGAAAGTCTGGATGAAATTCTTTTGCCATTTCTGTAAGCCGGCAATCTGCTGATATTATTACAGATACCGTAAAGGAATGGATTTCTTGCTATGTATAGATTTTTATGGTAAAATCATGAATAGACCCATTGAAGCATAAGAACATGACCTGACCTCGCCAATACTTTTTGACCAGGGCTATATCTACTTAACGGACAGCATTGTTACCGCTATTTTAAATGTCAGAGTGAATTATGAATACAAATCACTCATACAAATACAATATCCAAGAAAGGAAGTGTTGCTATGACACCAGCATTGGCACAAGGGAAATCCTATACCATCGACGATATCTACAGCCTGCCAGAGGGCAGCAGGGCTGAACTGATTGACGGCCAGATATACTATATGGCCCCGCCTAACCGAAAGCATCAAGACATCTTGTCATTCCTTCATCTAGCAATCGGAAACCACATAGCCAATAATAACGGCGAATGCAAAGTATACCCCGCCCCCTTTGCCGTCTTTCTATTTGCAGATGATTCAAAATATCTGGAGCCGGATATCTCCGTAGTCTGTGATAAGAATAAACTAAATGACCACGGATGCAGCGGAGCTCCTGATTGGATTATCGAGATTGTATCTCCTAGCAGCCGTCCTATGGATTACTATACAAAATTGTCTCTGTACCGTTCCGCCGGCGTGAGAGAGTATTGGATTGTGGATCCCATGAAACAGACTATCCTTGTTTATGATATGGAACATGATTCTGCTCCTGCTATCTACTCATTTGCCGATAACATCAAAGTCAATATTTATGATGACTTATGGATTGATTTCCGGAAACTGAATTTATAGGGCGGTGATCAAACTATTCATCCCAAAGCATCCCCTGTACGCCTGCCTGGTCTGCGCCGATTTTTCGGAGAAAATAATAGGTCAGCCCCACCCAGACACATTCCCATCCCGCTGCATCCTTTCAAGCTCATCCCGCTTCCCAAAGGCATCTGTAAATTCTTCAAAATCCAGCGTCTCAATCCGCAGTCAGTTTTGTGCCGGAAGCAGGACGGATGCCGTCTCGGCTCCGC
>OFHB01000299.1_pt1 | contig 36267 bp, 39 predicted proteins | sample 1521881 | NCBI WGS metagenome assembly OFHB01 (sample SAMEA3504090, study PRJEB24116) | mouse gut metagenome | biome: mouse gut; feature: mouse-associated habitat; material: faeces | place: Denmark | collected 2011
CTCAGTGCGGGATTTATTTTCTTTAGCTCCGTTATGACGCTGTGCATCAGCTGACGGAACACACATAGACACCAAAGCTATGGCTAAAATGAGGTTTTTTAGAACTCTTCTCATAACCATAAATGTTTAGAGCGTTAACAGTGTTGCATTTATTTATTAGAACACCCTCACGTCAAAAAGTTTAGCCTGGGACAGACAATATATGTTAATTCAGAAGAAAAATCATCAACATCTATTTCAAAGGATTCCATCCCTGAGCCTGAAGAGGTATCTCCGCCCCATCCCTGGTGACCATTGCGCATCCAAGTTCAGGCTTGGTTATATGGCCTATCACCTTTACTCCGGGAAGATCCTTTACCTTATCATGGCTATGCAGAGGCACGGTGAACAGCAATTCATAATCCTCACCGCCATTCAATGCCGCAGTAATAACATTCATGTCAATCTCCTCGGCCATGATTGCGGTCTGATAGTCTATAGGGATACGCTCTTCAAACACTCTGCACCCTACCCCGCTGTCATTACATATGTGCATAAGTTCCGAACTCAGACCATCACTCACATCCATCATTGCGGTAGGGACAATCCCGGCCTGAGCAAGCTCTCGCACTATATCCTTACGAGCTTCAGGCTTAAGCTGACGCTCCACAAGATACTCTTTTCCAGCAAAATTTGGCTCAAAATCTTTCTGACCTACCGATGCCACCTTCTCACGTTCAAGAAGCTGAAGCCCCATATAAGCAGCACCAAGATCTCCCGACACACAGATGAGATCGGTATCCTTAGCTCCTGAACGTGTAACGATCTTATCGGGATCGGCCTCTCCGATGCATGTTATAGAAATCACAAGCCCCTGACGTGACGACGTTGTGTCACCACCTACAAGATCTACACCATATATTTCACAAGCCAAACGGATGCCGCTGTACAACTCTTCGATATGCTCTACTGTAAAACGCTTCGAAATGCCCAACGACACAGTGATCTGCTTAGGAGTTCCGTTCATGGCGTATACATCAGAGAAATTCACGATAGCCGATTTGTAGCCAAGATGCTTAAGTGGCACATAGGTCAGATCGAAATGCACACCTTCAAGCAGCAGGTCGGTTGTGACAAGCATATCAGTATCATGATTGCGTATCACAGCACAGTCATCCCCAACACCCCGTATGGTGGAGGGGTTGACTGTGGGAAGTCCTTGTGTCAAACGGTCAATAAGGCCGAATTCTCCAAGCTGAGAAATCTCCATAATCTATCAGAAGCTCTTTAGCAACGGTTCACAAGCTCTTTCATGATCTCAAGGCACTTGGGTTGTGCTATCACAGCTGCCTGCTGTACCTCCTCGTGAGTCGGCACCTGCTTTACATCCTTACCGCCAAGATCAGTAATGACAGAGATGCCATACACACGCATACCTGCGTGATTAGCAACGATCACTTCAGGCACAGTAGACATACCTACACAATCTCCACCTATCACACGATAGAACTCATACTCTGCCGGAGTCTCAAAGGTAGGACCTGTAACACCCACATATACACCATGCATCAGACGGATACCTTTCTCATTGGCTATCTCATCAGCAAGCCTTATAAGCTCAGGGTCATAAGCATAAGTCATCGCCGGGAAACGAGTCCCGAGCTCAGGATAGTTCTTACCGCGAAGAGGGTGCTCCGGAAAGAGGTTTATGTGATCGGTAATTGTCATCACATCACCCACTACAAATTCCTTGTTCATACCACCGGCTGCATTGCTGACAAAGAGGGTCATGATGCCGAGTTCGCGCATCACGCGGACTGGGAATGTCACCTGCTTCATGTCGTAGCCTTCGTAGTAGTGGAAGCGACCCTGCATGGCCATTACTGGTTTTGAACCGAGTCGGCCGAAGATGAGGTTGCCGCTATGGCCTTCAACGGTGGATACGGGGAAGTTGGGGATCTCGGTGTAGGGGATATATTTCTTGTCCTCGATGTGGTCGACGAGCGCACCGAGTCCTGTTCCGAGAATTATGGCGGTGTCGGGCATTGCGCCGACTTTCGATCTGATATACTCAGCTGTTTCCTGAATTTTGGCTAACATATTTCTGATTGTTTTAAATGGTTTTGGATATTGACTATTGTAGTAACAATTTTAATGTCGTGAAGTTGGTTTCCGAGGCAACCGCGCTCCGGCCGGGGGAGATCAGCTGTGGAGGGCATGGTCGGTGCGCAGGAGCTGGAGCAATACCTGGTCGAGTTCCGTTTCGTTGTAGTCCGCCGGGAAGTCGACAGCAATGGGGAGATAGTAGGTCCGGCTTCGCAGTTCGGGCGGAAAATAGGGGTTATTCTTAAGCCTCACCGCGTCTTTCTCCGTTGTCACTATGATCTTTCTGCGTCCCGACATGGAGGTGAATTTCTCAAGGATGGACTGCATGTCGGAATGGGTGAAGCGGTGGTGGTCGGCATAACGTTTGATCCGGATCTTGGCCTTGTAGCATCGCAGCTGTCGGACAAAAGGCCGGGGATTGGCCACTCCTGTGACGGCGAGAATGGAGTCTTCGGCGGTCAGATCTGACAGGATGATGCGTCGTGAGGGTGACACCTGATCGGCAAACACGGGTTTGATTGGCAGGTACCGGTAGCCGGAGAACAGCAGCTTCTGATATGGGAAGAGATTGAGCTGGGTCTTGAATATGCGTGTCTCCACCGGCTTCATGTCCGACGGGCATTTGGTCACGATTACAACGTCGGCCCGGTTGAGCGCGCTCATAGGCTCACGCAGACGTCCGTATGGGAGCATGTGGTCAGCATAGGCCGGGCGGTTGTATTCCATCAGGACTACGGATAGCGATGGTTTGACGTAGCGGTGCTGGAACGCATCGTCAAGCACTATCAGGTTGATGTCGGGCATGAGTCTGCGCATCTCTGCAATGCCTTTGACCCGGTCTTCGCATACGGCCACGGTTACGCCTTTGTCCTTGAATTTATGGTAGATCTGATATGGCTCGTCGCCTATATCGTCAACGTGGCTGTCAGGGGTGGCGAGCACGAAGCCATGGGTCTTGCGCTTGTAGCCACGGCTCAGGACTCCTATCCTGTAGTTGTGGCGCAGATGATCCACGATGTATTCCGAGTGTGGGGTTTTCCCGGCTCCACCCATCGAGATGTTGCCAACCACAATCACGGGAATGTCAAACTCGTGCTGTGTGAGCAGTCCCCGGTTGAACATGGCATTTCTAACCGCTATGACCCATCCGTAGATCTTACTGATGGGGTAGAGGAGGATCAGCGATAGAATTTTGCTTTTTGCCATGTAGTTGGTTCGATGAATCGGTTAGTGAGGTGTTTGACCCGGGGTTATTTGAAGTAGATGTAATTGGTCCGGCACTGCAGCGGATACATGGAGCTGATGCGCTGGGCCAGCCGTTTCAGAGCGGCTTGTGTCAGGTCGGTGTTGGCGGCGAGTGCGGCAGAAATCGAGCTGTCGTCCATGGCCATGAGCATTTCCCACCATTGCGTTGTCAGCTCGGGATATTCCTGAATTTTGATGTGGCTGAAATCAGTGCCGAGTTCAGCTGCCATATCGTCGATTGTTTTGCGGAGTCCTCCGAGATCGTCCACGAGGCCGTTGTCGAGTGCGCTCAGTCCATCCCAGACACGCCCTTCGGCTATCTCCTTGATCTGATCCACTGTCATTCCCCGGCCATCGGCGCAACGTTTCACGAACAGTTCATAGCCTCGGTCAACATAGCTCTGCATGGCCTGACGCTGCTGTTCGTTCATCGGCTGGGTTATGGTAGGGAAACTGCCGGTGTTGGTTTCCACGGTCTCAATGTTGACACCGAGCTTGTCTTTCAGCAGGGGCTGTATGTTGGGAATGATACCGAATATTCCGATAGACCCTGTCAGGGTGAGCGGTGAGGCATAGATCTTGTCGGCACCGCAAGATATGTAGTAGCCGCCTGATGCTGCCATGTCGCCCATGGAGACGTAGAATGGTTTGCCGGTCTGTTTCTTGAACTGCTGCAGGGCTTCCCAGATCTGTTCGGATGCGAATGCGCTGCCGCCGCCGGAATTGACGCGCAGGATCAGTCCGTCGATTGTCTCGTCGTCGGCCAGTTCAAGGATCTGTGGCACGAGGCGGTCGGATGCGATGCCTTCGGTGTCGCTTTCCGTGATATCGCCGAGGGCATATAGCACGGCGATTTTCTTATCTGTCTTTTCTTTGGCGATATTGACATTGCCGGATGTGATGGCAGTGCAGTAGTCTTTGAGATCGACATAGCGCGGATCGTCGGTTTTGGTCTTTGATGTGACCAGTAGATCTATTTCGCGGCGGTATTTGAGTCCGTCGATTATTTTTTCGTTGAGATATGTCTGGGGGCTTTGTGCGAATGCAAAGCTGTTGGCCCAGGTGTTGACGCTGTCAATCGACGAGTGGCGGCGTGCAGCAATGGTTTTGGCTATGTTATCCCAGATGCGTCCGGTGAAGTGTTCCACCTGACGGCGGTTGGCCTCGCTCATGCTGTTGAGCAGGAATGGCTCGACGGCGCTTTTGTAGGTGCCGACTTTCACAACCTGAGCTTCAACGCCGACTTTATCCATCAGATCCTTGAAAAACATGGTCTGGGCCGACAGTCCGTGGATGTCGACCATGCCAACCGGATTCAGAAAAACAGAGTCGGCGGTCACGGCGATGAAATATTCGCTCTGGGTGTAGTTGTCGGAGTATGCCCATACCCATTTGCCGGATTTCTTGAATTCGTCGATGGCGTTGATTATCTCCTCGCATTGTGCAAGACCGGCCGATGCTCCGTTGCATTCCAGTAGCAGGCCGTCGATATTGCTGTCCTTGGCAGCGGTGCGGATCGCGTTGACAAGTTCGGAAAGCGACAGCTGGTCGTCGGCTTTGTCCTGAACTACGTCCATGAAGGATGGGGTGGTTGCTCTGTCGGATACGGATCCGCTCAGGTCGATGCGGAGCACAGAGTTGCTCTGTATGTCGACAGTTCCGGATGAATATTGGCTTGCAATTACTGCGAATGTCAGAAAGATAAGAACTCCACCAAGCAGAACCGATAGCCATATTCCGGCCATGGTCCCAAGAAAACTGTATATGAATTTTTTCATTGAGATAGCATTTTTTTATGCGTTGAAACGGCGCATTTTGTTGTTCACCACAAAATTAATGTTTTTTTTGTGGTTTTGTTTGCTAAACTGCCGAAAAAATTGAAATAATTACAGATAATATTGCCGGATCACTCTCATGCGTTCGTCCACTTCAAAGACCCATGGCTTTCCGGTGGGTATCTCAACGTCGACGATCTCTTCCGCCGTGAGGTGTTGCATCATCATGGCGAGGCCTCTCAGGCTGTTGCCGTGGGCTGCTATCAGACCGACGTTGTTGCACCGCATTCCGGGAATGATGATCTCTTCCCAGCAGCAGCGTACACGGGCTATGGTGTCCTGAAGCGATTCAGCGAGCGGCAGTTCGTCGGCGGAAAGAGCTGAGTAGCGCGGATCATTGCCGGGATAACGTGGATCGTCGGGTGTCAGCAGCGGTGGCAGGATGTCGAAGCTGCGGCGCCATTGGTGGACGGTCTCGGCACCGTATTTTTCGGCGGTCTCCGCTTTGTTGAGTCCCTGGAGGGCTCCGTAATGACGTTCGTTGAGGTGCCAGTCCTTATGTTCCGGAATCCATAGACGGTCGCACTCGGCCAGAGCTATATGTGCGGTGGCGATGGCGCGTTTGAGGATTGATGTGAAGCATATGTCGGGCAGTATGTCTGCCTTAAGCATGGCCTGTCCGGCTTCGGCTGCTTCGTGGCGTCCTTGTTCGGTCAGTTCGATATCGGTCCATCCTGTGAACTTGTTTTCGAGATTCCATTGGCTCTGTCCGTGGCGAAGTAGAATTATGCGTTTCATAGTGTTGTTTGTTGATTGACAGATTGTTTTTTTGGGAGGGGTATAAGAAAAGGAAACCGGGCACGTCGGTGCCTACAGGTTTCCTTCTTATGATTATTTGCCGGTTTAGTTCTGAGCCATCATTACGCGGTCGGTGACCATCTGCTGGTAGGCGAATACGCCGGGCTGTGAAAGCTCTACGATGGTCTTTTCGCCGTCGTAGGCCGGGAGCTGCACGTGGCTGTCGTCGATGAATGTCATCAGCTCCATGGTCTCGCCATTGGTGGTCATAGACCAAGTGCGGCTTTCGTCGTCGAAGTCGAGACGCACTTCTGATCCGTCGTTCTCGCTGGTAATGGTGTAGCCTTTGCTGTCGCAGTCAACGAAGTAGCGTCCATCCTGACCCTCGATCACGCTGCGGCCCTGAGCCACGGGGTTGGATCCGCTCCAGAATTCGATGCTGTTGATCACGAGAACGTCGGCAAGACATGACACTTCATAAACGGGGAGAACCCAGAATGCGAAGAACACGAGTTCGTTGACAAACTTGTTGCCCACCTGCTTGTTCCAGGACAGAAGTTTGTTGGTCAGGGCGAAGCTGCCGATGCAGGATGTGGTCACTAAGCAACCGCAGGCTAACATGATGGTTGCGACGGTAAAATACTTTCTTTTCATCTCTCGATAGTTGAATTAGGTTATTACTTTATTGTTAACAATTAGTTTATCTGATTTGTTTTTTCGCCTTGTCATAACAAGCCATGACGGTCTTGACATATTCGTAGGTCTGGCGTCCGCGGAAATAGCCGTAGCGGCAATCCGGATCGTTGTAATACTCCGGATTTGATTTCAGTAGAAGAGCCTCGGCTACGTTGCCGTCCCAGATGTCGGCTTTGCGCCCTGTCTTTTTTGCTATGACAATGGCATCGAGTATGTGGGCGAGGCCGGAGTTGTAGGCCGCCAATATGAACTTGATGCGCTCCTGGGGATCTTTGACTGCATTGGATAGCGAGCGGTCGAGCGATCGGAACACTTCGACTGATGCTGAGATGTTGGGCTCATTCTCAGTAATCCGGTCGGGTCCGAGTCCGAATGCCTTGGCTGTTGCCGGCATCAGCTGCATGATTCCACGTGCGCCGGCCCATGACACTTGAGCTGAGTCGTAACGGCTTTCAGCATATCCTACAGCGGCAAGCAGCCGCCAGTCCCAGCCGATTTTCGGAGCGTAACGTCGGAACAGGTGATCGAAAGGTGACATTCTGCCTTTTGAGAAATCGAGATTGTAGATCTCGGCTCCACCACCCTGCTGTTTGCTCAGTTCGTAGTAGCGTTTCAGCAATGCCGCGCGCTGTCGGCGTGGCGATTCGCCGGATGCCCAGGCGTTGATCGAGCCGGCAAGCCATTGGTTGCCGGGTGCCACACCCCATGCCGATCGCTGCGGAAAGCTGACTTCAAGCGTGATGTCGAGATCGCGGAAGTAGGTTTTGTTTACGCTGGCAATGTCGGAGTCTACCACCGTCAACGGGATTTCTCCGTCGGACACCATGGCTATGAGATCCTCGGTAATCATGGTGTCGCGTTCCACCGGCTTTATGATTATGCCTCCTCCGAGCTCGTTGTTGAGATTTTGCATCCGGGCAAAATATTTGGAGTTGTTCTCCACATATACCTCTTTTCCAACGAGCTGCGTCACGTCTGTGATGCATGTGTCGGAGCGTGGTTGCACCAGCACTTGATGGGTGATGTTCTCAACGCCACAGGGAGTCACGTGGTCGCGGTATTCCGCTGTGACTGGCACTTCGTATGCGAGCAGGTCGATCTTACCTGAATCGAGCATCTCGACAGCCTGTGTCAGATTGTTGGCGATTATGAACCGGACGGCTATCCCTTTGTCGGCAGCAAGCCGGTTGACGAGATCGTAGTCATAGCCCATCTCGGTTTCTCGATATATGAAATAGGAGGTGGGACTATAGAGCGTGCCGACGCGCAGTGTGTCGGGAAACCTGTGTATGTCCGAAGAGTCGGGGAGGCTCTCGGAGTCATTGCTGTCGGCATCTGCGGAGCCTCCGCAGGCACTGACGGCAATGGCCGTGACTATTGCCACGGCCAATATGTGCAGCAGGTATCTCAACCGGTTCACGGGGATAACAGCTGAATGGGTTAGTATTCAAAAACGCCGTTTTCCGACACGATGGTCAGACGGTTGGCCGGAGCATCTTCTACACGGCCTACGATGCGTGCCTCGATTCCAAATGATTCAGAGATGCGCATGATCTCTTCAGCATTTTCCGGGCTGACGTAGATCTCCATGCGGTGTCCCATGTTGAACACTTTGTACATCTCGGCCCAGTCGGTTCCGCTCTGTTGCTGGATGAGCTTGAAGAGGGGAGGGATGGGGAACAGGTTGTCCTTGATCACATGTTTGTTCTCAACGAAATGCATCACTTTGGTCTGCGCACCGCCGGAGCAGTGGACCATACCATGGATCTGCGGACGCATGCGGTCGAGGATTGCTTTGATCACCGGGGCGTAGGTGCGCGTGGGCGACAGGACAAGGCGTCCGGCATCCAGTTCGGTTCCATCCACAGGGTCGGTCAGTTTCTTTTTACCTGAATATACAAGCTCGTCGGGGACGGCTGCGTCGAAACTTTCAGGATATTTTTCGGCGAGGTATTTGGCAAAAACGTCGTGACGGGCTGATGTCAGGCCGTTGCTGCCCATGCCGCCGTTGTAGTCCTGTTCATAGGTGGCTTTTCCGTAGGATGCGAGACCAACAATGACATCGCCTGCGGAGATATTGGCGTTGTTGACAACGTCGGAGCGTTTCATGCGGCAGGTGACGGTCGAATCGACAATAATGGTGCGCACGAGATCGCCTACGTCGGCAGTCTCGCCTCCGGTGCTGTAGGCGTTAACGCCGAGTGAGCGTAAAGATGCAAGCAGCTCTTCCGTTCCATTGATGATTGCGGAGATCACCTCTCCAGGAACAAGAAGCTTGTTGCGGCCAATGGTGGAGGACACGAGTATATTGTCGGTGGCTCCTACGCATAGCAGGTCGTCGATGTTCATGATCAGCGCGTCCTGAGCGATGCCTTTCCACACACTGAGATCGCCGGTCTCACGCCAGTACATGTAGGCCAGCGACGATTTTGTTCCTGCGCCGTCGGCATGCATGATGTTGCAGAAGTCGGGATCTCCACCGAGGATGTCGGGGATTATCTTGCAGAAGGCTTTCGGGTAGAGGCCTTTGTCAACGTTCTTGATGGCGTTGTGGACATCTTCTTTCGATGCCGATACGCCTCTGAGATTATATCTTTGATCAGTCATTGTCTTGTTATAAACTCTGATGTACTATATATAAACGGGTTATTTCACTTCTAACAGCCCTGTGAATGAGGGTAGGATGTAAACTATGATCCAGAACACCAATGTGGCCGGAGCTACAAACAGCAGGGAGTCTATGCGGTCGAGGATACCTCCATGACCGGGAATGATATTTCCGCTGTCCTTGACCCCTACCGTGCGTTTGAGCATGGACTCGAACAGGTCGCCCCACGTAGACATGATGCAGACCACGATGCCGAATGCTATCATCGCCAAGGTTCCGTATTGTTCGAAGTAGTCGGGGATGAGCACCGTGGAAAGATATCCGGCGGCAACGCAGAATGCCATGCCTCCGAAGAAGCCTTCCCATGATTTCTTGGGGGAGTGGCGCGGAAACAGCCGGTGGCTGCCGATGGCGGAGCCGACGAGGAAAGCACCGGTGTCGTTAAGCCAGATCATTACGAACATCAGCAGCAGGATTCCACGGTCGATGAACAGGATTCCGGTAGCGGCGGCGAGCGGAAACGCGAGATATGTCACCGACATTATTGAGTAGGCTATGTGGCGCAACGGATTTTCCCGATGGGAATAGAGTTGCGTAATAAGTCTTGTCAAAGCCAGAATGATGGTGGCGATGCCCGTCAGAATCGCAAGCATTGGCAGACCGCAGAACGACATGGCTACAATGGCAGGGATGGCGAGACCTATCAGCAGATCCACGAATAGCATTCGCGGACTGTCGTAGAAGTCGGTCTGAGTCATTTTCTGAAATTCCAGAATTCCTGTGAATGTGAATATGCAGCAAAGAACCGGAAAAGCCCAGCCACCGCCGAAGAGAATGGAGCATACTATCAAAGCGACGTAAATGGCTCCGGATAATGATCTGACAATGAGATTTTTCATTGATGGGATGCTGTAGATGAGAATAGGAAAGCTGCCAGAAATGCTTGTTTTTGACAAGATTCCTGACAGCTTTCGACGTTTTATTTCTTATTTAGGCGTTGCACGGCTTATTGTGCTTCAAGGCTTTTGATACGGTCATCAAAAGAAGCCGGATTTGAAGAATAGTCGCGTGCTTTGAGGTAGTATTCCAAAGCTTTTGCTTTATCCTTGTTGAGGTTGTAGTAGTCGCCGAGCATTGTGTAGCAAGCCTGATAGATGCTCTTGTTGCGTTCCTGAGTCTGTGCATCGGAAGCGTCGAGGATCTCGATGGTCTTGTCGATGGTGTCGAGACATGCCTGATCGGGCTTGTTGTGGTTGCCTACATAAAGCAGAACGGCCTTGCGGTAGTAGTAGGTTGCGAATGTGGGCGCTTTTGAAATCGCCAGGTCGATGTATTTTGTAGCTTCAGCGAGTGCCTCTTTTGCTTCGGGAGAGTCGGGTGCGGCATCACGGAGTTTCTGGAAGTAGCTCTGATACATTCCGTAGTAGTCCTGCGGACGAGCTTTGCCGGAATCGAGATAGCGCATGCGGTATTCGATCGACTTGTCGGTGTCGCCGGCTTTCTGGTAAGCATCACTGATGAGGGTGTAGAGTTCAGTGGTCTTTTCTTCGTCGCCTGAGAATGTTGTCATTGCTTTTTCAAGAACAGCAACGGCATCATTGGCGCGATTCTTACGGGTGAGGGCACCGGAATACACCTTGTAGTCGTTGAATACCAATTCAGCTCCAGGATAGTTGAAGAGCTTATCGCCATATTGGATGGTCAGTGAGTCGTCTTTCAGATTATCGTAGTCGAGCATGATGATGCGGTACATGGGATATGCCGAGGGATCCTGCTTGAGAACGCGGTTGGCCCAGTCGATCGACTGCTGGTATTCACCGGCCGATGTCAGAAGACCTGCATAACGCTGTTCGTCGCGCTGGAAGTGGTTGGGGTTCTGAACATATTTTTCGTACGATTTCCATGCTTTGCCGTACTGGCGGTTGTTGTAGTACTGCTCGGCGAGTTCGCGCTGTGCCAGACCCGAATTGGGCTCAAGCTGGTTGAGCTCTTCAAGTTTTTCGATAACCAAAGGACGGTTGTGGACATCGTAAACGTGGGCGTATTTCACGTATGCCTCGCGGTTGACGATGTTTTTCTGCTTGTCCTGCTCGATTGCCATTTCGTATTTACCTGCGGCTTCGCCCGGATCCTGCTTGGCGACCATGTCGCCCTGAAGCATGTAGACTGCCGATTCAGTGTTTTTTGATTCTTTGAAGGCTTTCTGGATCAGTTTGTCGATATCTTTTGCATAACCGACGGGATCAACGTTCCAGTAGGCACGGGCAACGGTTGCCATGAGAGCGGTGTTTTTCTTGTCGCTCTTCATTGCCTGATCGAAGAGTTTCTGGGCTTCAGCCTTGTTGCCCTGCTTGAGAGCTACTTCGCCAAGGCCGATAGTATTGTAGGCGTATGCCGGATTTGCCTGAAGACCCTTTTCGAAGTTAGCTTTGGCTTCAGCAATATTACCTTCGGCAAAAGCGATGTTGCCGAGATAATAGTAGGACACGGCTTTGTCGGTCGAAGATGCGTTGAGCGTGTTAGTCAGAATCTCCTTGGCTATGTCGTTACGTCCGGCGTTGTAGTTGTCTACGCCGTCCTGATAGCCTTGCGCTCCGGCGGCAAGGGATGCGCCGAGCATGAGTGAAAACAGGAATCTCAATTTCATTGTTACTGGTTTATTTTATGGTTTTGAATTTAATATTAAAGTGTATGCTTGGATATTTGACTTGAGTTGTCGTTACGGGTTTAATCATAGCTCCACAAACTGCGGTGTGATCACTTTTGGGCAAATGCCGGTGGAGAGGATTATCTTCTGACCGATGGCACTTGTTACAAATGTATAGAAGCTGTGGCCGGTGGAGTTCGGTGTGCATGTGGAGATCAGATACACTTGCCGATGGTAGGGATATTTGCCGTTGAAGATGTTATACTGCGTAGGCAGATATGTCTCTACATCATCCTTCGGCTGCACGGCGAGCACCTTTATGTCTGTGGTGAAGGTTCCCATGGAGGCTGTGTCGTCGACATTAGTCATTTTGTCGATCTCCTGCTCTGAAAGCTCTCTACCCGACATGTCGCTGCTGAGCCAGCTTGCACCGATTATACCTATGGCGTTTTTATGTTTTGAAACTGCGCTGAACACTTCGGCAGGTGTTTTTGCCGCCATGATGCGTTGGCTCAGGGGCTGACCGTTCAGCAGGGAATCAATCATGTAGCGTGTGGTGGATGATCCTTGGTGGTCAAAAACCACGGTTATGTTCTTCAGATCCTTTCCGGCTCCCGGAATCATTTTCCATTCGGTGATCTTGCCTGTCAGAATGTCGATGAGATCCTGATTGTCGATTGCATCCAACGGATTCTCGGGGTTGACAATGAGTGCGACGGCATCCACGGCTATGGCTTGCTGGTTGACCGAACGCTTGTTGTCGTTGAGGTATTTGATCTCCTCTTTGGATAGCGGACGGGTGGCCACGGCCATGCGTACATGGTTGTTGAGATTCATGAGTGAGTCGATGGCGGCGTATTCGTCGACATACAGATCCATCACTTCCGAACCGGGATACTTGAATTCAAACACTCTGACTTCCTGCTCCATCACGTTCTGGAATGTCTTGTCGCAGGCTATTACCGTTCGGCCGGCGGCATATCCGCCTTTCTGTGCCGGACCGCACGAAAACAGCGAGGCCGCAATCGCGACCACGCCTGTCAGTGCTATGTTTCTGAGTTGTTTCATGTGTCGGAGTTTTGTTCAATAACGGGTTGTCACGTCGGGATCTATGCCCTTGAACTGACGGTAGGCACGCCATAGTCCGTAGACTATCAGAAGCACACCGCCACCCCAGCGGAGCCATGCGAAATTGCCTGATAGCTGCGGAAATGCACCGCACAGGAAGAGAACACCCATGGCAACATAGATGATGATCATTATGATCCCGAATATATTCCGCATGATCTGCGGCATTTTGCTTGTTCCTTTTTCAGTTTCCATAACTACATTTGTTTTTATTAGTATCTGTAATTGTAACATCTCCTATGGCGTTAATGTTCGCAAAACAGTGTGGTTTGTTTCTGATTTGCGTCCTGCGTCAGGAGTGTTGACCGGCTATGTAGTTTTTTCGGAGGTAAAGTTAACTAAAAATGTTAACACTTTATTCTAATTAAATTCTATTAACACGCCGGATCCCCGTTTTTTTTTAATTTTGTATCACTGAACATTCTGTTATCATATGAATCTACCTCTTGCCGAGCGTCTTCGCCCCAGAACTATCGACGATTATGTGGGGCAGTCACATATTGTCGGTCCCGGTGCTATTCTCCGCCGCATGATAGAATCGGGCAATATCGCCTCGTTTATATTGTGGGGGCCTCCCGGGGTCGGAAAGACTACATTGGCCAAAATCATAGCCAACACGACCAATGCGCCGTTCTACACGCTGAGTGCCGTTCACTCCGGAGTCAAGGATGTGCGCGACGTCATAGACCGGTGCAAGGCCGATGCCGCCAGCATGTTCGTTACTCACCGGCCGATACTTTTTATAGATGAAATCCATCGTTTCAACAAATCGCAGCAGGACAGTCTGCTCGGGGCGGTGGAGAACGGTACGGTCACGCTTATAGGCGCGACTACGGAAAACCCGTCGTTTGAGGTGATCCGTCCGTTGTTGTCGAGGGCGCAGGTCTATACTTTGAATCCATTGTCGGAGGTGGAACTGAATACTCTTTTCCAAAGGGCTGTGGCCACGGATGAGATCCTGTCGGCTCATGGTGTCAATGTCGGCTCGACGTCGGCTCTTTTCCGATTTGCCGGTGGCGATGCCCGTAAGCTGCTCAATATCCTCGATCTGCTGGAACAGGCCACTCCGGAGGGCGAGCCTATCGAGATCAATGATGAGGTGGTGACGCGGAGCTTGCAGAAAAATCCGGCTGCCTATGATAAGAATGGCGAGATGCACTATGATATAATCTCGGCTTTCATCAAGTCGCTCCGTGGATCCGATCCTGATGCTGCGATCTATTGGCTCGCGCGGATGATTGAGGGTGGAGAGGAGCCTGAATTTATCGGGCGCAGAATGATAATATTTGCCGCGGAGGATATCGGTCTGGCCAATCCGAATGCATTGCTCCTTGCCAATACGGCTTTCGACGTGATCCATAAGATCGGCTGGCCGGAAGCCCGGATCCCTTTGGCGCAGTGTGCCATCTATCTTGCCAATTCGGCCAAGAGTAATTCGGCTTACAAGGCTATCGATGCGGCGCTGGATCTTGTCAGATCCACCGGTAATCAGCCGGTGCCGTTGCATTTGCGGAATGCTCCGACAAAACTGATGGCCGACATGGGTTATGGCCACAATTATCTTTATCCACATCTCTATCCGGGCAATTTTGTCAATCAGCAGTATATGCCAGATACGCTCGGACACCCTACGTTCTGGTATCCGTGCGACAATCCGGCAGAAGCGCGTGCGGCTGATCTACAGCGGCATAGGTGGAATCCGGAAGCTCAGGATTAAAAAACAAAAAAAAATTGCCTTCGGCTGTCACAAATCCGGATGTCGCGCAGTCATAATATTGAAACCCCGGAATTGAAACAGACCGATGACTACGCAGGAATTCAGATCGATAGTGATGCCATTGCAGGCGATAATGTATCGCATTGCTCTACGCATTACGGGTAATCATGATGATGCCTGCGATGCCATTCAGGATACGCTCGTCAGGCTCTGGAACCATGCCGGCAGTCTCGCGGTGGCGCAGGATAAGAGCGCATATTGTGTCGGAGCCTTGAAGAAACAATGCATTTCATTGATACGGTCGCGTAAAGAACATGCTCCCGTGGAGATTCTCGCCTGCAATCCTTCGCCGGAGTCGCTGTCGGATGATGTTGAGCGGCGCGATACGCTGAGGATGATCCGCGAGGCTATTGGTGGATTGCCGGAATCGCAACGCCGCGTGATGGAGCTGAGCGTGTTTTCTCAATGTGACAATTCCGAGATATGTGATATTACGGGAATGACCGATGCCAATGTCCGGGCGGCTTTGTCGAGAGGGCGGCGGCGAATAAAAGAATTATTCACTCAAAAATCTGCCAGATTATGAATGCCATTGATGAACTGAGAAATTTGCTTGAGGTCTTCTATGAAGGCCGCGCTACAGCAAAGGATATGGCACGTATCCGGGAACTGTTTGCTTCAGTTGCGGATCTTCCGGATGACCTTGTTGCCGATCGTGAGGTGGTTGACGCATTGTCGGATCCGGATCTCGATGGGACGGTGGTTCCGGACGAGGTAGGGGATATGATGATGGCTACTATTGATTCGTTGCCGTCGTCCGGCAGGGGAATATCGTCCAGGAGGATATGGCTCGGAGTCGGGGCAGCTGCCGCTTCGATAGCTTTGATAATGACCGTGGGTATTGCCATGATGCGGTCCGGTTCCCTCGACGGTGGCAAGGTTTCCGAAACTCCGGTTGTGGCTCAGATAGTTGATTCAGCATCCAATGGAGAGGATGTTGTTGTCAGACCGGAGGATACCGTGAAGACGGAGGTGGCGGAGGTTGGCAAATCTGTTGCCGCCGTTAGACCGGTTCAGAGGGTAGCCGCCGTGAAGCCGAAACCGGTAGAATCCGATGTAAACGTGGTTAGCGATGTCGATGAGGCTGAGGCTTATACCCGGATGGCTATGACGTTGCTTGCGGATAATTGTGAAAAGGCCGGAAAGGCCGGCGATGAAGCAATGAGTGCGATTGATAATGTGAAACAAACTTTAAATGATATACTGAAATGAAACGATTACGCTTTTTCATCCTTATTTCTGCGGCTCTGGTTTTCGTGGCCTCTGCTTGTGCGCAGAAAATGACTTTTCCGTCCCTGAATAATCAGGACGGTGTTTCTAAAGTGTTTGTCAACAAGACTATGCTGTCTATGGCCGGAAATTCGATCAATCTGGGTGGTAAAGTACCGGGATCTATGATCAAAAGCCTTGATTCGATAGAGGTGCTGACCGCCGGAGAGTCTGGCGGAATTGAGAAAATAAAGAAAGCTATGGCGGATTTTCTCGTGGCTAATCCGGATCTTGATGTTATGGTTCAGGTTAATGACAATGGACAGGATGTCTCGATATATTCCGTTCCAAAGCAAGGTTCCGACAATATTGCCAAACTGATAGTCTATGCGGTTGAGTCGGGTGAGGCGAAGCTCGTGGTTCTGAGTGGAGATATTGATCCGACGCAGATTTCCGGCTTATTGAACATGTAGATTTCCGATACGGATTGATGCTTTTATCTTGATTGTAAAGAACCGAGTTGAATAAAAAACGTTATCAATATGTATAGATACATGATTTTGTATTATATTTGTTGACAACTAAAAAAATATTTATTAATCCAAAATTCAAGATTTTATGAAAAAGTATCTGGCCGAGTTGTTCGGCACAATGTTCCTGGTGCTTCTCGCTTGCGGTAGTGCTGTACTTGCCGGTCCGTCTATCGGTGGACTTGGTATCGGACTCTGTTTCGGTCTCGTTCTGATCTGCCTTTGCTATGCCATAGGCAATGTTTCCGGATGTCATGTCAATCCGGCTGTATCTTTCGCCATGCTGATCTCCGGCAAGATGTCCGGCAAGGATTTCATCGGCTATGTGGTGGCCCAGCTCATCGGTGCCGCTATCGGTGGTGCGCTCCTTCTTATGCTCTTCAAGAGTGGCTCCGGCTTCAATTACGGTGGCATCACTACGATTGACGGAACCGTTACCGGCACACTTGCCGCAAATGTTCTCCAGCCCGGGGCAACCTCCACTATGGCTTTGATCGCGGAAGTGCTGCTCACCATGTTCTTCGTGTTCATTATCCTTTGCGCTACTGACGAGAAGAAAGGTTTCGGTAATTTCGCAGGCCTTGCCATCGGTATCGGTCTGGGTCTTGTCAACATTGTGGGTATTCCGGTTGATAACTGCTCGGTTAACCCTGCCCGTAGCTTCGGCCCGGCTCTGTTCTCCGATGGAGCTGCCGCTTGGGGCGACTTCTGGATCATGGTCGTAGGCCCGCTGGTTGGCGCTGCTCTCGCTGTGGTACTCTATCGTCTCGCAGTCAGCTGCTGCTGCAAATGCAACAAGACTGCTGAATAATCCGACATAAATGGTTTAAATATCGGGGACGTGCCTTTAGGAAGGTGCGTCCCTGCTGTTGTTTTATAAATGTCGAGCTTTGAAAAATTGGCCTTTCAAACGTTGGTATTCGGTGGAAAATAGCTAACTTTGCATCAGATTAAAGAAAGAACATTCATATTATGATAAATCGCGTACTGATCCGAATTAAAGTTGTCCAGATGCTCTACAGCTATCTGTTGACACAGGGAGAGTTTAAGCTGGCGGCACTGCCTGAAAATTCAACACGCGACAAGAAATTCGCATATTCCCTCTATGTCGATTTCTTATTGCTGACTCTGCGTCTGTCAGGCGTACGTCTGACACCTGCTGTGAGGAGCATCCCCGGCGTGGACGATAACAAGTATCTTCAGTCCAACAAGGTGGCTCGTTCGCTTCGTCAGGATTCAGATCTGAAAGCGGCTGCAAAGGATGCCGACTTTGATGAAGTGTTCTCCGATGCTCTGATTGCCGACCTTTATAGTGAGATCACACGTTCCGCGGTTTATAGAAGCTATATCCGTCTGAAAAACCGTGAGATCACGGACGATGTGAAGTTTTGGACAACAATCGTAGAGACCGTATTTGCGAAAAATGCTGCCGTCCTTGCAGCCGCACGTCGTTGCGAGATGTTCACGGCTGCCGGTTTCGAGCAGGCTATCGCTATGACGGTGAACTCGCTTGAGCAGCTTGGCGATGTCAACGCTATGTATCTCAACGCCCGGAATTCGCTTAATCGTTCGCTCGACAAATCGTATGAACTCTACAACGCTTTGCTTGCCTTGCCGGTTGAGATCACTCGCGCTGAGGATCTGCGCCTCGATGCTGCACGTCATAAGTTTCTCGCTACGGCTGAGGATCTGAACCCTAACACCCGTTTCGTTGATAACGGAATGGTAAAGGCACTGGCCGAAAGTGAGGAACTCAATTCATGGTTTGAGGAACATCCGTTCTCGTGGAACGATGACCCGATGCTTGTCCGTTCGCTGCTTGACCAGATCACATCGTCGGACATCTACCGCAATTATATGGATGCTGAATCCACCGATCTGAAAGCTGATTGTGATTTCTGGCGATCAGTATTCAAAAATATTATTCTGCCGAGCGATGACCTTGCAGAGGCGTTGGAGGGCATGTCGGTCTATTGGAACGACGATCTCGATATTGTCGGTACATTCGTTGTCAAGACCATGCGCCGCGTGGCCGATACCGACCGTCGCGGAACGCTCCTGCTGCCTAAGTTCAAGGATGAGGAGGACGCTGCATTCGGTGGTGAGTTGTTTGTCGATACAATTGATAATTTCGAGCAGTATCGCGATCTCGTGGATCGCTTCATAGACCGCCGTCAGTGGGACACCGACCGTCTGGCATTCATGGATGTGGTGATCATGGCTGCCGCTATTTCTGAATTGCTCAACTATCCTGCAATTCCGATCGCGGTTACTCTCAACGAATATATCGAGATTGCCAATGCCTACAGCACCCCGAAAAGTGGCCAGTTTATCAACGGAATTCTCTATTCTGTGATTAATTATCTTAAAAACGAGGGTAAACTGAACAAAAATTGAGATTTAATTGCTATATTCGCGTGTCCCCTTTGGGAAACATAGCCAAATAAAATTTTTATAAACTATTTAATACTTAAAATCGAAATGGGTCAAGGAACAATGAATATCCTGATGATTGTACTGCTTGTGGTCATCTTCTACTTTTTCATGATTCGTCCGCAGCAGAAGCGTCAGAAAGAAATCACTAAATTCCGCCAGAATGTTGCCGAAGGCGACCGCGTCATAACCGCCGGAGGTATCTACGGCCGTGTACGTCGCATCAAGGAGACGACATTCTCTATCGAGATCGCTCCCAACACAGTGATCACCGTTGATAAGAACATGGTCTATCCTTCCGCTCCCGATGCGCAGCAGGATGGCGAGGGTGGTATTAATCTGAATAAATAATATCCTCCGGAAAGAGAAATATGGAGCCGCTGCACTTTTTGCGGCGGCTCCGTTGTTTCATATTATAGCCAAGCTCTACGGAAATGAAGAATAAGCCGGGTAAAATAATACGTTCGGCCGTTGTGAAAGTCGACCGGAAACTGCACACTCGCCGCGGACGCAACGTGATGCTCTATCTCATGTGTCTGATAGTGGCTTTTATCTTTTGGTCAATAATCACGCTCGACGAGACTATGGAGCGCGATTTCGATCTTCCCGTGGAGTTGGTCAATGTGCCCGACAGCGTTGTCGTTGTCGGCAATTTGCCGCAGTCAATCAATGTGGTGCTTAAAGGAAAGGGCACTCAGTTTGTGAAGTATTCAGTTGTTAAGCCACCGGTTTTCACGGTCGATTTCCGCGAGTTCGGGCGTAATGGTTTCGTTGCGCTGTCAAGGACAAAAATAGATAGCGAATTGCGCGATATTTTCGGTCAGAACATATCAATAATCGTGGTAAACCCGGATTCAATGCGAGTGGCTTATTCTTCCGGCAATGGGTTCCGGGTGCCGCTGAGGGTCAACTCAAGTGTTTCGGCGAGCACGAGAAGCATTATCAGTGGCCCAGTGGTTGCGGCTCTTGACTCGGTTACTGTCTATACTGCCTCTGGCAAGCGTCCCGATCTGGATTATGTGGAGACCGAGACCGTTTCACGAGATGAGTTGACAGATACAATGGTGTGTGATATCGCAGTGAAACAGTTGCCCGGCATGAAGATCATGCCGGAGACGGTGAGCGTGACCATTCCTGCTGAGTTGCTCGTCTCTAAGAAAAGGACTGTGCCTGTCAAGGCGGTCAATGTTCCGGCTGGCGCGCGGCTGATCACATACCCTGCTTCGGTCGAGGTGAGCTATCTCGTGCCTATGCGTCTGAGCTCTTCCGATATGCCGGTCAAGGCTTCGGTCGACTACAAGGCTTTGAATGCAGGATCGCGCAACGCCAAAGTTGAGGTTGAGGCTATGCCGGGTGGCTATAAGGTGGTTTCTGTTTCGCAGGACAGCGTTGAATATGTGATTGAACGATGAAGATCATAGCCGTAACCGGAGGAATAGGTGCCGGTAAAAGTATTGTCTGTGATATGCTCCGCGCCTTGGGGCATGATGTTTACGATTGCGATAGCCGCGCCAAGGGAATAATGGATGGAAGTGACATCATAAAGCATGTTATTGCCGACGAGATATGTGCGGCAGCAGTGGTGGATGGTGTCATTGACCGGAAGGTGCTTGCCGAGGTCGTTTTTTCTGATAAGGCTATGCTTGATCGGCTTAATCGGGCTGTGCATTCCGCTGTCCGTGACGATATTGTTTCGTGGGCTGAAGGACGGCCAGTGGCATTTGTGGAGACCGCCATTTTATATCAGAGCGGCCTTGACAGGATTGTTGACGAAGTGTGGAACGTGGTGGCACCACAGCAGCTCCGTATCAACCGCGTAATGATGAGGAATGGCTTTGAACGGGATCATGTGGTGCGGCGTGTGGAGGCGCAGGATGGCTTTGTTCCCGATTGCGTGCATCCCCGGGTGTTTGATCTTGTCAACGATGATGTTCAGCCTCTTTTGCCGCAGCTGGAAGCCCGGCTTAACGTATTGCAGACCTATTCAAGATAAAGTTTGAAGTCATCCGCATCGCGCCATGGTGCGAAACGCTGGCGGTCGATGTTGAATTGCTCTGCATGCAGAGTGGCATACATTGTGCCATCGTCACGTCGGTCGGCAATGTCGTCGCCCCAGTTGTTGAATGCCTGCGAATCGCCACGTCGGTACTCTCCGTAGATATCGTTGCCTTCGCGGTTACAACCCACTACGAATGCCTGATTCTCTATGGCTCGGGCCAGAAGCATCTGTTTCCATGCGAAGAATCTGGCGTGCGCCCAGTTGGCAGGAACGATAAGCACGTCATAGTTGTTGGCTCTGGCGCGGTTCCATACCGGAAAGCGGATGTCGTAGCATATAGCCATTTTCAGGTTCCATGACCGGTAGGCCACAATCGGAGCCTCTTTCATGCCGGGGGTCAGAACTTTGCTCTCGCCTCCGTAGCTGAACAGATGCCGTTTGTCGTAGAATGTGGCTTCTCCCTTGTCGTCTATCATGAAGCCGCGGTTGTAATAATTGCCGCCGTCAATGGCTGTGAAACCACCCCATATCGCGATACCCCGTTGCCTGGCTTGGCTGCGCAGCTCGGTGATCAGAGCCCCGTCGTCGGGCTGAGCGTTCGATTCCAGCTGTCGAATATCAGGTGTGAAGCCGGTGTTGAACATCTCAGGCAGTACGGCCAGATCAGTGTCCTTGTCAAGATTGTTGAGACGCTCAATTGCGGCTGCCAGATTGGCCTCGGAGTCATGGGCAACGATATCGAGGGGGATGGCTGCTATTTTCAGATTCTGCGACGGCATGGTGAGGGGGTTATTCTGTTGTGAATTTTTCGGGATATTTGGCCGTGAAGTTTTTGTAATAATCCTTTATCCGGCGCATGTCGGCATCAGTGTCTCCCGTCGGTGTGAATGTGTCGGTGATGGTTATCTCTTTTTTTCCGAAATCAATTGCTCCGAGGGCTATCGGGATTCCGGCGCGACGGGCAATGTGGAGAAAGCCGGTGTGCCATTGCGATGTGCGCGAACGGGTGCCTTCCGGGGTGATGGCGAGCACAAGACGTTCGGATGAGTTGAACTTGTCAACAAGAGCATCCACCAGAGACGCTCCTTTCTTGCGTCGCGGCACCGGAATGCCTCCCATGGCGCGGAATATCATTCCCATCGGGAAGAAAAACCATGAGGCTTTCATCAGGAATCCGGCTTTGCGCCCGGTTGTGGCGTAGGCCAGTTTGCCTAAGATGAAATCCCAGTTGCTCGTGTGGGGAGCCACGCAGATTATGCATTTGGGATAGTCGGGGACGGTCACATTGACCGTCCATCCGGCTATCTTCAATATTGCTTTGCTAAACCACATGGATTATTTAGTGGCTGCTTTTTTGTTGATTTCGCGTTGCTCTGCAGGAATCTCGGCGTTGAGCTGCTTGAGGATATCCTGGATATGGGCGTTGAACTCTTTGTGGAACACGCTGTAGGCCTGACGGTAGTAGGCCGATGCTGCTTTGTGGTATTCGGCGAGAGTAGCGAAATCCTTCGGGGTCTTGTCGAAAGCGAAGGATGCGTTTTTCAGTGATTTCTGCTGAAGGTCGGCGGTCGACAGAACAAGGTTGTTGAGCTTTTCTCTATCGGTTCCGTCAATGCACTCACGGGTCAGGATGCACTGGAGAGCCACTTCGCCGCAGATATATTTGATCTGTTTCTTTAGGATTCGTTTGTTTGCCATAATTGTTTGTGTTTTTTATTGGTTAATGGATTTTATTTATTTCGGTCGAGTAGAAAGCGTCGGATTGCAGGAAACAGTGGTTGCAGAGCCGTCTCCGCCGGTATCTTATGGGGAGTGGAGCTGTTATCCTTTGTGTCGGCCGGTCTTATGTCCGTTCCGAGTATCTGGAGAAGATGGTCGGCATATTTGACCGGATCGGCAGTTGCAAGGAATATTCCTGTCTCTCCCGGCCGGAGGTTCTGTTCCAGCGCGCGGCATGACATGGCTGTGTTCCTGTCCATCAGATAGCCGTTTTGCCTGTAGATGTGCTTTATCTGGTCGGCGATGTCGTCGTCCGTAAAAGTGTGACATTCGATCATCTCGGCTATCTTTGGATTGTCCTTTATCAGCACGTTTATACGGGCCAGATTAGTGCTGAGAGCGCGGCTGTTGAAGCTGCTGACCGACAGACGTCCGCTTTGGATCTCACCCCATAGGCGTTCGTTGTCGTGACCGGCGGCCAGAATTCTGTCAACAGGAAGTCCCAGCTGGCACGAGAATAGGGCGGCGGTAAGGTTCCCGAGATTGCCGCAGGGTGTGGAGACTGTGAATCGTCCGGGTTTCTCTTCCATTTCGTGCAGTCGTGCATAGGCATGGAAATAGTAGAAAGTCTGTGGTAGCAGTCGGGCTATGTTGATGGAGTTTGCCGACGTGATTGCCATTTTGCTGTTCAGCTCCGGGTCGGTGTAGATCTCCTTGACCAGACGCTGACAATCCTCAAACGTCCCCCTGATCCCTACCGGGATTATATTTGATGCATGTGACCGGAATGTCTCCGGCGGTACGCGCAGCGTCTTTCCCTTTGGGTGGAGGATGTAGACGTTGACCCCCTCAATTCCGGCAAATCCGTTTGCCACGGCGCATCCGGTATCGCCCGATGTGGCCACGAACACATTCAGTGATTGTCGCCCCGAGGCTTCCTTTTTCAGCAGATGCTCCACTATGCGTGCCATAAACCGCGCACCGACATCTTTGAACGACCCTGTCGGGCCATGGAACAGTTCAAGCACATAGGTGTGTTCGCCGGTCTGTTTCAGCGGTATGGGGAAGTTGAGGGTTTCTTTTACTATATTGTTGATCATCTCTGGCTCGATGTCGGAGCCAAGGATCGTTGTGGCAACCACATATCCGATGTCGGTCAGCGACATGTCGGCTATGTTTTTAAACAGAGCCGTCGGTATCAATGGGATAGACAGGGGCATATATACGCCACCATCGGGGGCAATGCTCCGCAAGATGGCATCGCCGAGCCCGACCGGGGTGTCAGGATTGTTGGTGCTGTAGTATTTCATCGTGCGAAATAATGGTCATTTCCTTTGGAATCATTCCGGCATTTCGGGGGATGAGTTCATTAGCAAAGTTAATCTATTTATGCCGCATGTCCAACCCTGCCGGTATAAAAATTACAAACTTATGATAAAAAAGTTCAGCCACCTCAAGCGAGGTGGCTGATTAACCCGGTTCACGAAATATAATACCCTCCCGATATAGGGAAAATATAGCGATCTACAGCATGCAGATAAATATGTACGTGCAATTTTTTAGAATGTGGATTCATACAGAGCGATGAGAGCTCCGATAATTATGACGGCCACAATGGCTATGGCACATCCGGACGACATGCCGTTGGTTTTGTTTTTATCAGGAGTTTCTGTGTCGCTTTCTAAAAATGGCTGGATCCGATTAGCTCTATAGAAGTCAATGAATTCATCAGAATTTTGTAGCATCTGGGGGATCTCGCTTATATTTTCTTTCCGGAGGTCGTTGTGGAGTTGAGCGAGTCGCGCATCTATGCGGTCGGCGGCTAATTCAGGTGAATGCTGGTATTCTCCTTGTAACATGTTGGTGAGATCGGTAATGGTTTCATCGATCAATGTTTGTGCTTTGTTTGGTTGCGGTGTCGGAATTGTAGTGTTGTGACAGGTCGTATTTACTTCCGGCAAGTAACCATATTGCTTTTCAAATATTCGAGTCAGCTTGCTTACATCATTGCATAGGTTGATGAATTTGAAAAGGAGAAATATACGTTGAGTATTATGGCCGCGATGGCTATTATGAGGATTGTAATTCCGTAGGCTTGTAGCATGCTTGTAAGTTTTATTTGTTAGTGCAAGTGAGTATGTGGTAGAAATGTAATTGGTATTTGTGACGTGTGATGTTTGGCATTGCTTTTAGAAGCTAAGACCAATACCGGCCATTACTATGTGATTGGTTGCTGAGAGACAAAAATCAAGAGTTACGGAAGAGGAATTCCACGCGTGGTAGCCGCATTTTAGACCTGCGTCAAATGCGGTGTTTTGCTCGTGGGGGTGGAATTTGTTTTTTATTCCGTTGGTTGATACTGACCAATCGTGGCCATTCGTCTCACCATATTGGGTCAGGATAAATCCAAATATGGGGGTAACGTAGAATCTATTAATGGGGATCCGGTAGCCAAGATGACCCATGTAGCTGCGGTTGTCATTCCAAGTGTTAATCTTTACGTCGGATGAATGTTTGAGTGGCTGGAATCCAAAATCAACGTACACATTGTATATTGTCAAGTCTATGGAGCAGCAAAATCCGGAGTTGCCAGAACCCATCGCGTCAGCAAATGTTGCTCCAAAGTTTACATCAGCACCGCATTGTTGCCATTTGTTTCGAGCGATGGATGGGACGGATGATAGTATAATGGCTATCAAGAGGGCTGTGAGGCTTTTCATGATTGGCTGATGTTATTTTGAGTAGTTGTCGTTGTAGAATGTGAAGAAATTGTCTACGTTGGCCAGGTGGGTTGGGGCTTCGCCAAGATCCTCAGCGGAAAGCCTTGCGTTATATTCGTCTATTATTTGCGAAACCATGGTCAGGGTGTTGTCGACAGATCTATTGAACATGCTCGATTCCGCATTCTTTAATACCGAGATGAGACGGTTTTCTGTTTGAATCGTGAGCTGTTTTTTTCTTTCGTCGTTGGTGTCGTTTTTTTGTATTGGAGTGGGTATTTGTGATGATGTTGCCCCGTCGACATACTTCTTTCTGATCGCGGATATGTCGTCGCATAGGATGATGAATTTAACAAATGCCCAAATGGATATGCCAAGGGCAAACAATGTGGCGAGAAGTGGTAGTGCTTGCATATTAAAATGGTTTTATTGCGCCCATGACGCGGTAGACTATTAATATTTTGTTTATTGGGATGTCCTGTTTGCCATACCTTTGTTGGTGGGGATGAGGCGGTAATATTTTGGGGTTGGCTCACTCAGTATCTCATCATCTCCACTGAGCAAACAGTCTATGTTTCGTTTACTCTATCCTTGCAATCGAATTAAATAAAAAAACAGAGCGGACATAAGAAAAGATATCTATCAATTTGCCAAACTTCACATATGTCGTCAACTGCGAATATACGACAGTTTTTCCTTTTCGCCAAATGAATAAAAGAAATAATTAACGGATAATTGATGACAAAACGATTACCACGGATCGCGTCAGCATAGGGCTGCTAAGATGGGAATGACTGTGGGTAGAACCACTCATGTTGCTTTGCGACAAAATGCAAACCCCTTAAACACATTTGTCTAAGGGGTTCGCTCGGTACTCGAAGTGGGACTCGAACCCACACAGCCGCAATGGCCAAAGGATTTTAAGTCCTTCGTGTCTACCATTCCACCATTCGAGCAGCCTTTGGTGTCAGATTTGCTTTGAATCTGTTTGGTCGTGCAAAGATAGGAAAGTTTTTCTGAAATACCAATACCATTTCAGTTTTTAATCTCCATTTAAAGTCCATTTATAGCCTGTCGGACTGCATGGACATCAGACCGGGAATGATGTTCCACAGGAATTTGTGGATGCGTTCAAGTCTGAAATAAGTGGTGCCGGCTCCGGCTTTTCTTTTGAGCTTGTCGAGGATCTGCTTTTTGATTTCGTCGGGAAATTGCGACCGCCGGATGAACTTAATGAATGCGCCGTAGCGCACAATGTTCCGGTAGAGTCCTGTTTTGTGTTTGGTGGCGATATATGCCATCACGTCTACATCCTCAAGATAGAGATTGCCGGATCGGCGGCCATTTTCGGTGGTTGTGTTCTGATGACGGCGGATTATGTTGAGCGACTCGTAGATCTCCGCCACATCTCCACGCTCCATTAGCTTTGTCCAGAAAAGCCAGTCGCCGGAATTGCGCATGCGCATGCTTTGAGCAAACATGTCGGCATCGCTGCATTCACGGCGGAACACCGTCGCACTGGCGTTGTAGACGTAGCATCCCCAGAACATGTTGTGGACAATGTAGTCTGTCCCTTTGTGTATCAGGGTCGATCCGATGCGTTTTTGCATCCGTTTGGTGGTGAGTCTTGTGAAGTCGATCTGAAGTGGTTCCCCGTTCTGATCGATGGCTTTGCTGCCGGTGAAGCACAGCACCACATTGGGGTTTGCCTCCATGGTGGTGATGCTCTTTTCAAGAAACTCCGGAGTGGATGAGTCGTCCGCCTCAGCTATCCAGATATACTTCCCTTTGGCCAGGCTGACACCTTTCTGCCATTGGGCGAATGGAGATCCGCTGTTTGTGCTGTTGACTACGTAGTGGCTCACCTTTGGATGTGAGGCGTATTTTTCAAGCACTTCCGTTGAGTTGTCGGTCGAAGCGTCGTCCAGAAGGATGAGCTCAAAGTCCTGCATGCTTTGGCTGAGGATCGATTCTATGCGCTCGTCGAGGAAGCGGCTGTAGTTGTAGTTTGGTAGAATTACGGATACCAATGGTTGCATGCTGTTCGGGGAGTTTGGGTATGAGCTATTGGGACAAAGCTCTTAGCGTTTGACATATGCGTATGGCGGTGTTTGGCTTCCTACGCCAACGAAGTAGTTTTCAAGCCCGACTTTTATTTTCAATGCCTCGCCCTCAACCGGGCCTCCTTTGCCGAACAGATTGTAGACGCTGCCGCATTTCGGACATTTGGCAAGTCCGGCTATAGGATTGTCGCTGTCCACCTGTACTCTGACATCGGGATTTTTCTCAACCGGACAGGCAAGGTCGTAGGCCAGAAATTCACCATTGGGATCGCACACGAGCATTATTCCGCCGAAACCGGTGTACTCGGAAGCTTTGTATGGATAGCCCACGGGCAGTCCGTCCTGCTTTATGAAATTGCGCGTTTCTCCGGCGCCGCTCACGCCGTAACGTTGCCAGTCGCCTATCGTGTAAAAGATAAGATTGACATTGGCCGGGGGAAGCCGGTTGTTGTCAATCTTCTCGCAGCCCGTAGCCGGAATGATCAGGGCTATGGCTGCGGCTGCTCGGAGAAGAGGCTTGAACATCTTTTTTTTACTTGAAGAAGTTGGTGAACATCTCGCTGAATTTATCGGCTGCCTGTTGCAGTTTGCCACCCACAAGCGGACGGAGCATGGCCGGAATCTCGATGTCGAGCATGGTGCTGATCTCGGTTTCCATAGCTGCTTTCTCTGTCAGATTGACAACGATGTTGAACGGAACAGGGGAGTTCTCGGCCGACATGCGCAGGCGGCTCGGCTCAACTTTTTCCACGATCGCGAATGCTATTTCTCCCACGCCCGGCACATTGGCCAGGATGCGGTCGTTTTCAAAACGGATCTCGCGCACTTTCTCTCGCGCTTCTTCCGGAAGCTCATTGATGCGGCTCTGGATCGTGGAGAGATCGGAGATTTTGTGATATATTTCATTGATGGGCTTGGCCACGGTGACGGCCTTGCCTGAATATTTTGCCATTATTCAAGATGTTTGAGTGAAAAATGCCTGTGGGATCACGCTTGGTTGGAGCGTAGATCCTACAGGCTTTATCTTTTTTCTGTGATTATCGTTTTGCTGTCCAGTTAGCCGGATCGCGACGCCATTCCTTGAGTGTCTCAAGCTCGTCGGCGTGGATATAGTTTGACTCCAGCGCGGCTTCAAGCATTGCGTTGTAGTTGCTCAGGGCGCGGATTTCGACTCCTGCCTCCTTGAAGCGTTCGATGGCCACGGGGAACTCGTAGGTGAAGATTGCCGACATGCCGACAACTTCACATCCGGCGGCGCGGATTGCCTCCACGGCTTTCAGTGAGCTGCCGCCGGTCGAGATGAGATCTTCGATCACAACCACTCTCTGACCCGGCTTCAGATTGCCTTCGATCAGATTCTCAAGGCCGTGGTCTTTCGGGGTGGAGCGCACATAAACGTAGGGCAGACCCATGGTGTCGGCCACGAGGGCTCCCATGGCGATAGCTCCGGTTGCAACTCCGGCTATGGCGTCGGGTGTGCCGAACTGCTCCATGATCACGCGACACATTTCAACTTTGATGAAACTGCGGACATCGGGATAGGAAAGGGTCTTGCGGTTGTCGGTGTATATGGGTGAATTCCAACCGGATGCCCATGTGAACGGCAGGTCCGGCTGTAGTTTGATTGCACTGATCTTGAGGAGTTTTTCGGCTAAAAGTCTGTCTAAATTCTTCATGTTGAATGAATATTGAGGTGGTGAGATAAGGTATGTACTTATGTGTTGGATCGAAATATACTTTCTATCCCATGCAAAGTTAATATTTCCATTCGGTCAACGCAAGTTTTTCTGCTCCTTTGTAGATAAATTGGCTTATTTGTCGTTATTTTGTTGTTGCATTGTCACCGGCGGTTAAACTTTTGGCCTTGTCGGCTGTCTTATTGTCATAACGGCCGTTGAATGTGGGTGGCTGCCGGAAATATTTTCCGGACATGCACTTGTTTTATTAATCGTTTAATCACCTCCAATAGTCATGAAAAAAATATTCGTCAGCATAGTGATAGCTTTAATGGGAGGTCTTCTGACCGTCCCCGGTGTGGATGCACAGAATTCCGCAAGAGGTGGTAGGAATGCCGCCGCTACCGGACAGTCAGTCTCCGGACAGCGTCCCGGACGTGGAAACGGAAGTGCTGTGGCTACTCCTTCGAAACCAAGTGGAAACGTGCGTCCCGGACAAGGGGCTGCATCCGGTGGTAGTGCTGTTCGCCCCGGTGCCTCCAACTCTACACCCCCGACGAATAACGTCCGCCCGGGAGCAGGATCGCAGAAGCCTTCTGCTCCGGCCACTCCTACGCGCCCATCTACTCCTGCTCGTCCCTCGGCACCGGCCAAGCCTTCTGCACCGTCAAAACCTGTCGCTCCCTCCCGTCCGTCGACAACTGTGCGCCCTGTAGTTCCTGCAAGACCATCAACGCCATCACGTCCTGCGCAGACCATGCGGCCCACTCGCCCCGGTGCTTATCGTCCCTCCGTAGCTCCGCCACCCACGCGTCCCGGTCGTCCGTCCTACGGCTACACATGGACACGTCCTGTGCCCCCTTCCGGTTGGCGTCCCACATACCGCCGTCCTATTGTGCCCAATATCCTCGGCATGACGCTTGGACTGACTATCAATTCTGCGTTGGACTATCTCTATAATGGCGGATATTCGGTCGATGGCTACGGATCGCAGGAGGTCTATCTCCGCAATGTCACTGAAATGAACTATTCGTGGCCCGACGCAACGCTCTATTTCTCCGATGGCGGTCTGGTGCGCTCGGAGTTCTATTACTCCACTACGGGCTATAATACAACGCGCTACAACAATGTCTACAGCTCTCTCTGCAATTCTTATGGCGCACCGGTGAGCAGCGGCAACAACACCGCTACATGGTTCGGCTACAACGGCGATTATATCACCCTGCAGTACACCATGCTCAGCACATCATCAGGCTACCGCTACTTCACCATCCTCACCTACGGCAACTGACCTCCGCGTCTGTTTCCGTCATATCCAAGATAACATAACCGCCGCTACGGAGCCTTATCGCTTCTCCCGTAGCGGCGGTTTGTATGTACTGACCTGTAATATAAATATTAATAATCTGAAAATTTGCTGATTTCAAGAGAAATGCAACCATGCGCCGCATTGTATGCCAACAAAATGTCGGGTTTTTCCGGAATAAGGGCAAGCTCTGGTAGCAAAACTATTGTCGAACGATCTTGCCCTTTAAATTTTTTATTATCTTTGGTGGATAATCATTCTGTATTAATTCGAGTATGGCAGTTTTAATCTGAATGTTGTAATTTTAAGTTAGATGAGATAATATGAATGCAGAGTTAGAAAAAGAAATGGAGTCTGTAGGAAAGGTGGATGAAGAGATCGGTTCGCCTTTGATGTGGCTTTTGAAACTTTTGGGTATTATATTATCCTATGTCGTAGTGGTTGGCGGCTCATCTATTCTGCTCTGTTTTGCAATCTTTCCCGGAATCGTTTTTGAGTTGTTTCTTTTTCCGGTTTTCATAAGTATACCTTTGTTATGCATTCTGTTCGGGATTAATCGCAAGTTAGCCTTGTGGCTGATGTATGGTTATCCTTTGTTGATGTTGTTGGTGGTATACGGTGTAATATTTTGTTCGGTCAATCTACATTGGTTTTATTTCCCCAGTGTTTATCGTGTCTTTTATGGCGTAGTGGGGCTGTCAGGCTTCGGATATTTCTTTGGCCTTTTGATCGTGAACGTTACATTGGCTATTGTCAAAGTCATGAAGAAGCGATGATGCGGAGGACTTGATCAAAGAAGTCCTCGGTGTGGCCTTGAACTGTGAGACGGATCGTTCCTTCGGGGTCAATGAGGATCTTGGTGGGCATGGCTTCGATGCCGTAGCTGTTCATTGGGTTGGCATCGGTATGGTCGGCGGTGTCGACCCAGAGATTGATCCAGGGCATGTCGTGGCTGCCTACATATTCAGTCCATAGCTCCTTGGGATCTTTGCAGTCGAGTGTGACGATGGTACACAGATCGCCATGCCTGCGCGTGAAATCGAGCATAGCCGGGAAGCCTTTGATGCACCAGCCGCACCATGTGCCCCAGAAGTCGAGCAAAACCCACTGGCCGCGCAGCGATGAGAGGCTGATTGTTTCTCCTTCCGGGTTTTCCAGCGTGAAATCATGTGCCGGCTTTCCTGCTACACTCCCTTTCTTGGCTGCTTCCTGCCGGAGAAAATCTTTGACCTGACTTGCAATGCGCTGATACATGGGCGCGAGCAGTCCGTCGCGGACTTCCGGATTGATGCTGTCAACAGCAACCGAAGCCATTGCCGCCGGCATCTCGCCGAGTGCAAGGATGCTGACTGGTGCGTCGCGGTGGGTCAGTGCATAGTTAAGGTTGAATTTATAACGGGCCATGGTTGGATATTCGGTGGATTTTTCAAGATAGCTTCTCTGTTCGGCCAGCATATCTTTGCGTGCGTCCCATAGTCTGGAACCGGTCACGGTTGATTCCGACAAAAGTTTGTTGTCGATCGTGATGGTGACATCCTCTTCCGGCGCAATAATGAGGCGACAGTTGTTATAATCCTGATATGGGGGATTGAGGTAATAACACATCGCCTGATCATAGTCATAAAGGCGGTAGCCGTCGGCCATGGTTATGGTGTCGTAGCTTAACGATTTGCTGTTGCCGGCGAAGTCGCTAAGAGGATGATGTGCCACTACGAGTTCATCTATCGGGCCGTCTGCCGGAATTTCAACTTTTAGTCTGGCCTCGGCGCAGAGGTGGGAAAGGCCGGCAAGCAATAGAAGTGAAATAGTTGTTTTCATAAGTTCTGAATTGTGTCGGTAAGAGTCTCTTTTAGTAATGATTTGAATGGATTGGGGCGGTAGAATGTCGATTTCATCTCCTTGATAGCGGTCTCGATCCGGGGCAGGTAGGTGGGGAGCATTCCGCCATTGTCGGCCTCGCGTATGGTGTCCTGAAGCAGCTTGGCAAGCGCACGCTGTGTAGTCTCTTTGATCCATTGGTCGGAGCCGATGGCACAGGCTGTCTCTATGGTGTAGGTCATGATCTCGCACACGGCGTCGCTGCCGGGATTGAGCGACGAGATGTCTTTGATCAATCGCCGTAGCTTGGTCGACCTCATTTTGCTCCGCCCACGTGAGGTGCGGCCGACCTCTTTCTTTATCAGTGACTTCGCTTTGTTGAGCTTGCTGTCAATGTCGGGTTTGATGAAGAAGTCGAGATACTCTTTGGCCTCCGGTCTGGCATCGTATAAATCCAGAATGAGCTCGCCAATCTGACTGGCGGTCATCTTGGCAAGCTCTTTCTTTAGTTGTGTTTTCGACATTTACTTGTTTTCGTCTTTGAGCCATTTGTCGAGCCAGCGGAAGAACACGCGCTGCCACATGATGGCGTTCTGAGGTTTAAGGATCCAATGGTTTTCGTCGGGGAAGATGAGCATTTCTGCCGGCACTCCGCGCAGACGGGCGGCATTGAATGCCATCATGCCCTGCGATGCGAGGATGCGGAAGTCATATTCGCCGTGGGTCACGAGAATCGGGGTGTCCCACTTGTCAACGAAGCGGTGGGGCGAGGTTGCGAATGTGCGCTGGGCTGCCTCGTTGCTCTTGTCCCAGTAGGCTCCACCCATATCCCAGTTGGCAAACCACATCTCTTCTGTCTCAAGATACTGTGTCTCCATGTTGAAGATGCCGGCATGGGCGATGAAAGCGGCGAAGCGGCCTTCGTGATGGCCTGCGAGCCAGTAGACGGAGAAGCCGCCGTAGCTGGCACCCACTGCGCCTATGTGCTTGTCGTCGATATAGGATTCACGCTTCATGTCATCGACTGCGCTGAGGTAGTCGCGCATGTTCTGACCGCCGTAGTCTTTGGAGATCTGTGCGTTCCATTCGGTGCCGAATCCGGGAAGTCCGCGACGGTTGGGGGCGATGACGATATATCCGTTGGCTGCCATCAGTGCGAGATTCCAGCGGTAGCTCCAGAACTGGCTCACGGCCTGTTGCGGACCTCCCTGACAGTAGAGGATGGAGGGATATTTCTTGTTGGAGTCGAATTCCGGGGGATAGACAACCCATGTGGTCATCAGTTTGCCGTCGGTTGTGGGAACCATGCGTTTCTCTACTGTCGGCATCTTGAGCTGCGAAAGCAGTTCGGTGTTGACGTTGGAGATCTGCTTCACGTTGCCTTTTTCAATCGATACTATCTCGTTGGGCATCAGCATGGAGTGGCGCATTGAGATCAGCGTCTTTTTGCCGGCCGGAACGAGTGAGGCATAGTCATAGCATCCTTCGGCAACAACGCTCACTTTCTTGTCTTTCAGGGCGATGGAGAAAATGGGGGTTACGCCATCTTTAGGCGCGATGAAGTAGAGCGATTTTCCGTCGGGATTCCAGCAGATTGCATCGGCTGTGTAGTCCCAGTCGGTTGTCAGATCGGTTTTGTTGCCGGTAGCCATCTCCATGATGAAGATGCGGTTCTTGTCCGATTCATAACCGTCATGTTCCATCGAGAGCCATGCTACGTATTTTCCGTCGGGGGAGAAAGTGGGGTTGGTGTCATAGCCCATCATTCCTTCGGTCAGGTTCTTGGTGGTCTTGGTTGCGAGATCGTAGAGGTAGAGATCGGAGTTGGTCGACAAGGCATATTCCATTCCGGTCTTTTTGCGTGATACGTATATCAGCTGCTGGCCGTCGGGCGACCATGCGAACGATTCGATGCCGCCGAACGGTTTCATCGGGGCTTCAAACGGCTCGTCCTGCATGATGTCGGTCACGTTGGTCACTTCCTGTCCGGTGAAGTCGCCAATGAGGGGATGGGGAATTTCGGTCACCCATTCGTCCCAGTGTTTGTACATAAGGTCGTCGATCACGCGGCCTGTGGCTTTTGGCAGGTCGGGATAGATATCTTTTGCGTCGCGGCTGTATTTCACGGTTCCGATCATAACCACGCGCTTTTCATCGGGAGAGAACAGGAAGCCCTGGATGCCGTTTTCAACTGCGCTGACGGCCTTGCGGTCGCTGCCGTCGGCGTTCATAACCCACAGCTGCATCTTGCCGTCGACGGGGTTCATGAATGCTATCTTGCGGCCTCCGTCGATCCACACGTAGCCCGATTCACTCTCGGGAGTCTTGGTCAGACGTTCCACGTTTGTGCCGTCAAGGTTCATCACATAGAGGTCGAGATTGCTCTTGTTCTGCTCCACGCTTTCGTAGCTCACGCCGTAGAGCAATTTTTTGCCGTCGGGGGAGATTACCGGAGCCGACACGCGACCGAGTGCCTCAAGTGCGGCGATGTCATATTGGCCGTTTGTGGGGGTGAAGTCGGGTTTGTCGATCAGCTGTGCGTCGGCGGCTGTGGCCGATGCTGCCATCATCATGGCTGTTGCTGTCATAACGATTGATTTGATTTTTGTTGACATATTGATTTTGTATGTTGACTTTCTTTGTATGCAAAAATACGAAAAATAATTATTTACGCCAATTGTTGCCGCCGGGATAGAGCTTCTGTATGAGGTCGGGACGGTGGAGGCGGTGCAGCGACCGGATTATGTCGCTGCGGTAGGTTTTCTCGTACCAGAAGAAATATTTTCGCTGGGCAAGTTTCTCTTCCGGGCGGATGGCGGTGAACACCTGTTCGCCGGTATAGGGATGTATGCCTGTGTAGTATATTTCCGTGGCGAGGGTCATAGGGGTAGGGGTGAAGTCCTGAACCTGCTCTAAGTGCATGTTGAGCTGTTTTGTCTCGGCCGCGAGCTCGGCCATGTCCACTTCCCGGCATCCGGGATGCGACGAGATGAAGTAGGGGATCAGCTGCTGTTTAAGTCCGCAGCGGCGGTTCACGTCGTCGAATATGCGTTTGAAATCGTAAAACAGTTTGAAATCGGGCTTGCGCATCAGGTTGAGCACGTGGGGGCATGTGTGTTCCGGAGCCACTTTGAGTCGTCCCGATACGTGGCGTTCTATCAATTCTTCGTTATATCGCCTGTTGGTCGCGTCGATCCGTTTGTTTCCTGTCTGGTGCATGGACAGGTCGTAGCGCACTCCGCTTCCGATGAACGATTTTTTGACTCCGGCTATGGCGTCGGCGGCATGATAGACTTCGAGCAGTGGCCCATGGTCGGCGTTGAGGTTGGGACAGGGTTTGGGATGAAGACAGGAGGGTCTGAGACATTTCTGACAGACTGACAGGTCTTTGCCGTGCATACCGTACATGTTTGCGCTCGGACCGCCGAGGTCGGAGATGTAGCCTTTGAAATCGTGCATGCGGCTTACTTGCTTCACCTCCCTCAGTATTGATTCCTTGCTGCGCGAGGCTATGAATTTGCCCTGATGTGCCGAGATGGTGCAGAATGCGCAGCCTCCGAAACAGCCACGGTGCATGTTGACCGAGTGACGGATCATCTCGTAGGCCGGGATCACGCGTCCTTTATAACGAGGATGGGGCAGACGGGTGTAGGGCAGGTCGAACGAAGCGTCGATCTCGGCGGTTGTCATCGGAGGAAGCATGGGATTCACTTTGATGGTGTGGGTGCCATGATCTTGCCATAGTGTCGCTCCGTGGAAACGGTTGCTCTGCTGCTCTATATGTTTGAAATTCTCTGCTTGGAAGCGCTTGTTTTTCAGGCAGTCGTCGAAGGAATGTAGGATTATGTTTTCTTCGTTGTCCTCTGCCGGCCGTGCAGATTTTGGCAACATGACTGCCGTCTGCATCACCGAGGTCATATCCGATATTTTCTCTCCGGCATCAAGGCGTCGGGCGATCTCCACGATCGGTTTCTCCCCCATGCCGTAGACCAGCATGTCGGCCGGACAGTCGGCGAGTATGGACGGTCGCAGGCG
>OFHB01000303.1_pt1 | contig 36039 bp, 44 predicted proteins | sample 1521881 | NCBI WGS metagenome assembly OFHB01 (sample SAMEA3504090, study PRJEB24116) | mouse gut metagenome | biome: mouse gut; feature: mouse-associated habitat; material: faeces | place: Denmark | collected 2011
CTGTTTCTGTTTGGGTGGATAAAATAATGTGCTGTTGGTGGCGACCAGAATTCGCTGTTCAACACCTACAAGTCTGATGCTGAAATGGGACAGGCAGATGCAGCTGTTGCAGCGGAGATTGAAAAGCCGGATTCCAACGGCAGACGGGGAAGGGGTGGCAGAAATTCATCCAAGACCACAACTGAAACGGTGACACCGCCACAGCCCGCTGAACCTGAAAACAAGCCTGAACAGGGTGCAACTACTGGCAGGGGTAGCAGACGGGGCAACCGGGGAAAATCCCACGATGAAGTTGTTTCGGAGAATCAGCAGAAAATGGCTGAATACATGGAAAAGTGTGAAGAAGCTGTTGACAAGGTTGCTGACGGGCGTGAGGAAATCCCCTTTGAAGAAGCAAGTGCAGCGGTTGACACTGTACCGAAGCCGGAACTGGAAACCCCGCCACGCAGAACCCGCAAGGAAAGACAGGCAGCAGCAAGTGCAGCAGTCTGTGAAGCTGACACATATTTCTACATCGAAGCCGATGACAACTATGTCGTGAAGCACAAGGGCGATGCAGTCCCGGAAGGTGCAAAGGAAATCACCAAGGAAGAATTTGGTGAGGGTGTGAAACGCCTTGCACAGCAGGAAGACAAGGCAGCAGAAAACCCGGCTGACGGTGCGATGAACCCGCCTGAATCCGGCAGGAGAACCCGCAGAAGTCAGGCACAGGAACAGAAGCAGACCGAAGCTGCACAGGGTCAGGACGCAGGTCAGGATGCAGGGGCACGTACCCGCAGGACAAGAAGGACACGTTAAGGAAGGGGTGATATATTATGGCAAAGAATGACGGAATGGATGCCCTTGGTGCATTGATTGGTTTGGGGATTCTTGGTTCAGCATTGGATGGTGTCAGTGATGCCGATGTGGTCAGGAGAATGACCGCATCCGGCAGAAGCCCGATTCCCACACCAGGGCAGCAGCCGAAAAAGACAAACCCGGAAGACGGGGCAAAAGCTGCAAAGGAAATCTATGATTCCTATGTTGCAGCAGGGTTCAATGAAGTTCAGGCGTTTGAACTGCTGAAAACGGTTTTGACCGCACATAAAACAAACTAAGAAAGGTAAAAGGTGAAAGATTATGGCTATTGATTTCAGTGCATTTGATAACAAGGTGGATTTGGCAGCGTTGCAGAAAGAGGTTGCAGAAGCAAAGGACAGCGATTTTGCGGATGTCCCGGATGGCAGGTACATCGTCAGTATTGAGAAGATGGAACTCAAGCTGACCAAGGCACAGGACAAGCTGATGTTTGCGGTGCAGTGCAAAATCAAGGAAGGTGAACAGGCAAACCGCATGATTTTCTTCAACCGGGTCATCAGCGGGAACAAGAACAGCGAATCTTGGAATGATGGCAGGGCAATCAAGTCTGTATGCACATGGGTCAATGAACTGCTTGCAGAGGATGAAGAACCCGTTGAGTTTGTCAACTATCAGGATTTTGCAGACCAGATTCTTGATGTGTTCCAGTCCATTCAGGGGAACATTGAAGTTGAAGTCACCTATGCAGCCAACAAGTTCAACCCTATCACCATCGAAGAAGTATTTGAGGTATAAAAAATTTGTTGCAAAGTTAAGAAGTCTTAACTAAAATAGAATCAGGCGGTGGTTGGGTCACACCTTCCACCGCTATTTTCAGAAAGGGTGAAGTGCGGTGATATTTTATGATTTTGAGGTTTTCAAGTATGACTGGCTTGTAGTATGCGTTGATGTGACCCGCCAAAAAGAATATGTCATAGTGAATAGCCCTGACGAGTTAAAAGCCTTATATGAAGCAAATATAAACGATATATGGGTAGGGTTCAATAACCGGCACTATGACCAGTATATCATGAAAGGCATCCTGTTAGGGATGAACCCCAAAAGAATCAATGACTGGATAATTGTGGAAAAAAGGGAAGGTTGGCAGTTTTCATCAGTGTTCAACAAAATACCGATGACAAATTACGATGTGATGCCGAACCCCCCAGTTGGATTGAAAACAATGGAAGGCTTTCTTGGTTCAAACATCAAGGAAACTGGTGTCCCATTTAATATAGACAGAAAACTGACCAAGGCTGAAATTGAAGAAACCATCAAATACTGTCGGCATGATGTGGAACAGACAATCAAAGTATTCCTTGAAAAGATAGATGAATTTAATGCGATGCACGGCATTGTGCAAGCGTTCCCTGATATGGTGTCACTGGCAAATATCGGTGACAGCGAAGCAAGAATCACTGCAAAAGTCCTTGGCTGTGTCAGGAAGAATTTCAGGGATGAATTTGATTATTTCTTCCTTCCATGCCTAAGACTGAACAAATATAAATATGTTCAGGAATGGTTTGAACAAAAGCGGGAAGAAGCGTTGTCACTGAATTTGCAGGATTGTGACAAATACGACAAACAGTTGTGGTACAAGTCACAGAACCTTGAAACAGTTGTTGCGGGCATACCACATTCTTTCGGTTTCGGTGGGCTGCATGGGGCAACCGCAACCCCCATACACAAAACAGGGCAGATTCTCCATGTAGATGTAAATAACTATTATCCTTCAATGCTGATTGCTTGGGGACTGGTCACAAGGGCTGCAACCAATGACAACTATACAAAGGTATATAAGACAAGGAAAACCTTGAAAAAGGGTCAGGTGGCAGCAGCCAAGGTGGGGGACAGGGCAAAAGCAAAACGCCTGAAAAAAGCACAGTTGCCATATAAGAAAATGCTGAACGCCTTATCAGGTGGCATGAAGGATGAAACGAACCCGGCATATGACCCAAGGAACAACAACTGTATGTGCATCAATGGTCAGCTTATGCTGCTTGACCTGATTGAACACTTGGAAGTGATACCGGGGTTTGAACTGATTCAGTCGAATACGGACGGTCTTATCATATGGATTCCTGACACAGATGAAGCCTTTGAAATGGTGGATGATATTTGTTGGGAATGGGAGCAGCGTTGTTCAACTGAATATTGTGAAATCCTGCTTGAACTTGACAACATTTCAGAAATCTATCAGAAGGATGTGAACAATTACCTTTGGGTTGGTGCTGATGGCAGCGTTGAAAGGATTGGTGCATATGTGAAGGAATTATCCGCTACTGACAATGACCTGCCTATACTGAACAAGGCACTGGTTGATTACATGGTACACAAGACCCCAGTGGAGCAGACCATAAACCAGTGTGATGACCTGATAATGTTCCAAAAGATTGTAAAGCTGTCAGAAAAGTATGACTGGGTGGAACATGAGCATTGCACACCAGTCATCACAAAGAAAGGGGTCAGGGTAATCAAGGAAATATATGAATACCCTGAAAAGGTCAGGTACAGTTATAAATCATACAGGGTCTTTGCTTCTAACCGTCAGGATGACGGGCGGTTGTTGAGAAGGAAACGGGTGAAGACCAAAGGTGAAAAATTTGGGAATACCCCTGACCACTGCTTCATTTGGAATGATGATGTGTGTGGGGTTAAAGTACCAAACAATCTTGATAAGGGTTGGTACATAGATTTAGCAAAAAAACGTTTGAAGCAGTTTGGCATTGTCGCATGATGCCGGAAAGGTAGGTCTGAATGGATATTAAAATCAGTTATGACAATGGTTCAATGGTCATCCACCTTGAAGATTTCCTGAATTGCAGGAGTATTTCAAAAGTCAGGAAACTGGTCAGGATTATCCGGGACAGTTTTACACCTGAATGTGAAGCGGAAATCAGGAAATATGTTGAACAGGAGATTGGACAGTTTGAACCAAGGCAAAAGGAAATCTCAAAGTATATCATCGGATATACGGATAAGGTGAAATTTTGTCAGGGACAGTTGGACAACTGTACAACCAACAGGAACAGGTACAGAAGAAACAGTGACGGGTGGAAACACTATAACAGCCATGTGCAGCAGTTCCGGCAGGAATTGAAGGAAATCAAAGTGTTGTTGCGTTCCTGGCAGTCAGAGTATGACAAGAATATCAGGAATAGGGATTTTTACAAGAAAGTATTGGAAATTATTACATAAGGCGGGTGAAGACGGATGCTTTACAAAGGTTATGTTGAAACCAAGGGAAAACAAAGCATTGAAAAACTGAAAAACAGAACCAAGTACAAGACCTATGAGGAAGTAAAAGACCTGAATGGTTTTGGCGGGGTATTGGCAAATGACACCATCCTTATTGATATTGACGATGCTGAACAGTCTGAAATCCTGATGAACATTGTTGAAGAATTTCAGCTTGATTGCAGGGTGTATTGCACCAGCAGGGGGAAACACTTCCTGTTCAAAAACCATATGATAGCAAGAAACCGTACCCATGTGCAGCTTGCGGTTGGGCTGACCGCTGATATAAAAGTTGGCAGCAAGCTGTCATATGAGGTCATCAAAATAGATGGTGAAGAACGGTTTTGCGAATGGGATATTGAAAAAGGGGGGAAATATCAGGAAATCCCAAAATGGCTGTTCCCGGTAAAGGCAACTGCTGAATTTGTTGATATGGATGCAGGGGATGGAAGGAATCAGGCATTGTTCAATTACATCCTGACCCTGACAGCCAATGATTTCACGGTGGACGAAACACGGGAATGTATCAGGATATTAAACAAATTTGTCCTGAAAGAACCCCTGTCTGATGAAGAACTGGAAGTGATACTTAGGGATGAAGCATTTCAGAAACCAGTGTTTTTCATGGGGTCAACATTCCTTTTTGACAAGTTTGCGGTGTATATGAAGAACACGGCCCACATCGTCAAAATCAATGGTCAGTTGCATATCTACAAGGAAGGTATCTATACCAACGGATATAAGGAAATAGAAGCTGACATGATTCAGCACATACCAAACCTGAAAAAAATGCAAAGGCGGGAAGTCCTTGACTACATGGAACTGATTGTTGAAGAAAAGCAACCGTCAGAAGCTAACCTGATTGCGTTCAATAATGGTGTATACGACATTATGACCGGGGAGTTGAAGCCATTCAGCACAGAAATAGTCATTACCAACAAGATACCTTGGGACTATGACCCGGACGCTTATTCTGAACTTGCGGATTCCACGCTGAACAGGCTATCTTGTGGGGATGTAGCAATCAGGGCACTATTGGAAGAATGTATTGGTTACTGCTTTTACAGAAGGAATGAACTTGGAAAAGCGTTCATACTGACAGGTGACAAGTCCAACGGTAAAAGTACATTTTTGGATTGTGTGAAAGCAATCCTTGGTGAAAAGAACATATCTGCCCTTGACTTGAAAGAACTGGGGGACAGGTTCAACACTTCAATGATGTTCGGCAAACTGGCAAACATTGGTGATGATATAGGGGATGACTTCTTGCAGGGCAGTCAGGTCAGCATTTTCAAGAAAATAGTGACTGGCAACCGCATCAAGGCAGAAAGAAAGGGGCAAGACCCGTTTGAGTTCAACCCGTTCATTAAACTGTTGTTCAGTGCCAATGACATCCCCCGGATGAAGGACAAGACTGGGGCGGTACTTAGGCGGTTGGTCATTATCCCGTTCAATGCCACATTTGGGAAAAGTGACCCTGACTATGACCCATTCATTAAGTATAAGCTGATTCAAAGAGAAAGCATTGAATACCTTATCAGTTTGGGTGTTGAAGGTTTGAAGCGGGTCATCATCAATGACGAATTTACAAAGTCCACAAAGGTTCAGAACCAGTTGAACGAGTATGAGGAAGAAAACAACCCCATCATTGCATTTATTGCTGATAGCGGTATTGACATGATTGAGAACGAACCGACCAATGATGTGTACAAGCGGTATCAGGTATTTTGTGCTGATAATGCGATGACCCCTATGAGTAACATTGTGTTCAGTAAGCAGATAAATAAAAGACTTGGTTTCAAAGTAATTCAGAAAAAATTGAACAATGTAAATCGCAAGATTTTTGTGAAAGCATAAATTTTTTTACCGAAAAAGTTAAGACTTCTTAACCGAGAAAGGAAGGGTGATTTGAATGAATGTTGATATTTTCAATACAGATAAAAAGTACAATATCATTTATGCTGACCCACCTTGGTCTTATCAGAACTGGTGTGATAAGAAGAATGGTGCAGCAAAGGCACATTATGAAACAATGACACAAACTGACATTGAAAGGTTGCCTGTCAGCAGGATTGCAGCCGAAAATTGTATTTTGTTTATGTGGGCTACGTTCCCAAAGATTCAAGAAGCATTAAACACTATGAAAGCATGGGGGTTTGAGTATAAGACCATAGGATTCTGTTGGGTCAAGCGAAATAAAAATGGCACATGGTTCAAAGGCATAGGCTTTTATACAAAATCAAATTGTGAAGTCTGTCTGATAGGTGTGAAGGGGACACCGCCTAAGGTAACAGTTCACCACAACATTTCACAGATGGTTGAAACAGTCCGGGAAGTTCACAGCAAGAAACCAGATATTGTCAGAGAAAAAATAGTTGAGTTCAGTGGGGATATTCCAAGGATTGAATTATTTGCAAGGCAACATACAGAAGGTTGGGATGTTTGGGGGAATGAAACCGAGAAATTCAATCCCCGGAGAAAAAGAAGAATCAGGACTTGGGGGGGGGGAATCAGTAAATGAGTATTTATTATATATGTTCCCGGTATCGTGGGAAAGATAAAGCAGAAGTTGACAAACATATTCAGTATGCGAAGGATTTGACGAGAGAAGTACTTTTACAGGATTGTTGTGCAGTGACACCACATCTTTATATGACCAACTGTCTGAAAGATTCTGACCCGGATGAACGGATTCTTGGTTTAAAAGCTGCCCTTGCATTACTGGAAAAGTGCGATGCGGTGGTGGTTGGTCAAAAGTATGGAATCAGTAAAGGAATGACAGCGGAGATTGCACATGCTAAAAAGCTAAACCTACCTGTACTTTACTGGGACAAGGAAGAAGGTGCTGTTGTGTGAGTATGTGTAATAAAGTAATAAATCCTGATTATTGGGTAGAAGGGTATGAAGAATATATTGCATCTATCAGTTATGGCAAAGATAGTCTTGCAATGTTAGAAGTTTTGTTTGCTTTTGGTTATCCATTGACACAAATCGTTACGGTGGATGTTATGGCAACTAATACTATGTCTGCATACCATGACGAAGTTGAACAGTTCAAAAGATATGCGGATAAAGTGATTTTGAAAAGATATGGTATTCAGGTCACACACTTGAAAAGCAAACACACATATGATGAAACTTTTCACAGAATCCGCAAAGAAGGGAAAAGGACAAAACCAGAAAACGTTGGGAAGATTTATGGCTTTCCTATGACAATGGGGGCTTGGTGTAATCGTGACTTGAAAATGAATCCAATAAACGCATATAAAGAAAGAAATCAATTTTGGTATATTGGCTATGCAATAGATGAAAAGAAAGCTGAACGACAAGAAAAAATAAAAAATTGCCAAGACCTAAGAATGTATCCGTTGTGTAATCACAATTTGAGAGAGAGAGAGAGTGCATGAAGATATGCGAAAATTTGAATCTGCTTTCACCAACATACACAACTTCATTAAGAGATGGATGTTGGTTTTGCCACAATCAAAGTTTGGAACAGTTGCGGTTACTTAGAAAAAATCATCCTGATAAGTGGCAAATGCTTCTGAAATGGGATTTAGAAAGCCCTGTCAGATTCAGGACACGGGAAACGGTACATGAATTAGAATTACGTTTCCAGTTAGAAGAACAGTATTTAATACAGGGTAAGTCAGTTACAGATAAACAATTTTATAAGGATTTACGTGAGTATATAGAAAGGAGTGATAAACAGTGAGAAGTGGAAAGAACAGTGAAGGGTATCTTGACCCTACTGCATCGGTTGCAATAGGTCGGGTGAGCAGGGAAGAATGTGAAGCTGACAAACGTGCCTATGATTTAATAAAAGTATTAAAATACATAGTCAAGGCAGCGGGTTTTGAACTGTCTGAACGTGTTCAGTTAAAAGACACCAAAACGGGAAGGGAGTATAAATAACGTGGGTGGTTGGCAATTCACAAATCCAAGTGCAGCACCAAGAATAGTTGTGATTGATGGTGCTGCATATAAAGAAGTTCCGCAAATATCAAAGTTGCATCCTGATGGAACAAAAGAAGTACACCCGATGTTTATCAATGGTAGTGGTGTAGAAATAGAAAAAGTGTATTTGGAAGAAGCTGATAAAAAACAGGCTGTCATAATGCCGGAACGAATAAGTTTGTTGGAAGTCCCTGACAGTCAATGGTTGTGCGATGTTCAGCTAAAACCATTTCAAGAAAAAATAATTGAAGCAGAGAGGAAAGTTGACAGGATGAAGAAAGGTAAAAGGTGGTAGTAATGGAAAATAAAATCATGCAGTTACTTATGGAGCGTGGACGGGTATCAATGAATAATGACATTTTTCCTATCCTCTTTGAAGAATTTGGTGAAGCTGCTTTGAATGAACAGACCTATGAAATGATGTCTGACTTCATCAAGCAGCAGTTGGGAGCGGTACATTGTGCAGGAATCAAGGTAATCTGTACACCGCAGTTTTCAGGTGTACCGCAAACAGGGACTTTATTTGTAAATGATGTAGTGTATGAAGTTGTAAAGTAGAGGTTGGGTATTGGTTGACAGTATCGGTTGAAGTATAGATAAATCATGGTGGTATCGGTTGGTAGCTGTTAAACTTAAATTTCTTATTTAGAAAAAATTATTTTCTATAAAAAAATAGAAAAATAAAAATATAAGAATATAGACATCAACAGATACCGCTACCAAGTGATACTTCCAGTAAAAACAATACTTTCAGATATTTTTTTAGTTAGGAATAAACGGCTACTAAACAGTTACTATGAAAGGAAAGGTGAAAGCATGAGTGAAGGAAAGAAGAAGTTGTCTGCAAAGGAATACTTAGGGCAGTTAGAGGAATTAGACATCAATATCAAACAGGATTTAGAACGCTTAGAGGAAATGAAAACGGATGCTTGCAATCCGGGCGGAATTGATTACAGCAAGGACAGGGTGCAGACTTCCATTTCAGGGGACAAGTTAGGCGGTCAGGTCACACGCTATGTTTCGTTCAATGACTATATCAATGCAGAGATTGACCGCTTTGCTGATGCCAAGGAACAAATCATTTCTGAAATCAGGGGGCTGCATGACAAGAATTACATACAGTTGCTGTTCAAAGTATATGTCCAGTTCAAGAGCATCAGAGAAGCAGCAAAGGAAATGAAAAAGTCCTACGGGTATGCCATAGAACTGCATAAAAAGGCACTTGAAGCGTTTGAGGACACATATAAAAACCTATGTTATCTGATATGAGTTGAATATAATCTGATATAATATGTGTATTGACAAAGGCGGTGTCCCTGATTTATGATATGCTTGTCAAAAGTGGGTTGCAGAAGAAAATGATTTTTCTTCTGCAATTTCTTTTTGCGTGAAAACACATGATAATACCGTTGACCCCTGAAAGGTGCTAAAAACTCCTACTTTCAGGGGTCTTTTTGATAAGGAATCAGGAAAAAAGGAAAGGAAGGTGTTGCAGAATGGCAAAACTGACTGAAAAACAGCAGCGGTTTGTTGACGAATACCTGATTGACCTGAATGCAACACAAGCAGCCATAAGAGCCGGATATTCAGCAAAAACAGCGGATGTCCAAGGGTCACGGATGTTAGGAAATGTTAAGGTTCAACAGGCAATCAGTGAAGCGATGGCAGAGCGGTCAAAAAGGACAGGGGTGAATCAGGACAGGGTTGTTTTGGAACTTGCCAAGATTGCCTTTGTGAAAATGACCGATATTGTTGACAATCAGGGGAGAATCAAAAGCACAGCAACAGCGGATGACCTTGCCTGTATTGAATCCATGAAGTACAAGGAATCTGAAAGTGATACCGGGTCAAGCGTTGAAAGGGAAGTGAAGATTTCACCCAAGCTGAAAGCCTTGGAACTGTTGGGTAAACACTTGGGTATGTGGAATGACAAACTGGATGTGAACATCACGCAGCCTATTGTGATTTCAGGAAGTGATGACCTTGAAGATTAGCAGTCAGCACATTTTTGATTATCAGAAAAGAATCCTGTTCCCGGCACAGTACACCTTGACCAGTTCCGGCAAGGTGAATGTGAAGCTGCCTGAAATAGTCGGCAAAGGTTACGGTACGTTTTGGCGGTGGAAAGGCAGATACAGGGTTTGCAAAGGTTCAAGAGCATCTAAGAAGTCAAAGACAACCGCCCTTTGGTACATAACCAACATGATGAAGTACCCTGATGCAAATGCACTTGTCATCAGGAAGACATTCAGGACATTAAAGGATTCCTGCTTCACAGAATTAAGGTGGGCTATTCACCGACTTGGGGTTGATGCGTTTTGGGATATTAAGGAATCACCCCTTGAAATGACCTACAAGCCAACAGGTCAGAAGATTTATTTCAGGGGTCTTGATGACCCGCTGAAAGTTACCAGTATAACGGTTGAAACTGGCTGCTTATGTTGGATGTGGATAGAAGAAGCATATGAAATCAGTTCAGAAGATGATTTCAATATGCTTGATGAATCAATCCGTGGTGCAGTCCCGGAAGGGTCAGGGCTGTTCAAACAAATCACCCTGACACTGAACCCTTGGAATGAACACCACTGGATAAAGAAACGGTTCTTTGACAAGCCGGATGAAGAAACCCTTGCCATGACAACCAACTATCTATGCAATGAATGGTTGGATGCTGCTGACTTGAAGGTTTTTGAAACAATGCGGAAACAGAACCCAAGGCGTTACAAAGTGGCGGGTCTTGGTGACTGGGGTATTGTTGACGGGCTTGTATATGAGAACTGGGAAGAAAAGCTGTTCAGCATTGATGAAGTCAAAACCATTGCCGGGGTCAAGTCCGTGTTCGGTCTTGACTTTGGTTATACCAATGACCCCAGTGCTTTATTTTGCGGGTTCATTGACCAGTCAAGCAAAACTATATGGGTTTTTGATGAAATGTACAAACCCGGCATGAGCAATGAAGCCATTGCCGGGGAGATTGCCCGGATGGGTTACGGTAAGGAAAAGATAACCGCTGATTCTTCTGAACCAAAGAGCATTGACCGCTTGCGTGAACTGGGGCTGAAAGGCATCAGGAAAGCAAGGAAGGGCAAGGACAGCGTAAACAACGGTATTGACTTCCTGCAAGATTACCACATTATTGTGCATCCCCGGTGTGTGAACTTCCTGACGGAAATCAGCAACTACACTTGGGACACTGATACCAAGACCGGGAAGAAGCTGAACAAACCTATTGATGACTTCAATCATCTGATGGATGCAATGCGGTATGCAGTAGAGCATATTGCAAAAGGCGATGCTTTCAGCTTTGAATGATGAACAGAAACAAATTAGTAACACAGACCCTTGGAAATATCACGTTTTCAGGGGTTTTGATTTTATTATGTCATGAAAGGGGGTGGATTGACCGATGTTCAGTAACCTAATAGACACGCTGACATTGAAGGTCAGCAACTTCATATTGCAGGGTGTCCATTCAAGGATGACTGACCGGGAATTTCTTGAAAGGGAGATTGCCAAGTGGAAGGGTTCGCCCAAGCGGGTGATGCAGATTAAGGGTTCGTTGTATTATGACAATGAACACGACATTTTGAAGCGTAGGCGTACAATGATAGGTGAGGATGGCAAGCTGCAAGTGGTGGATAACTTGCCGAACAACCGGGTCATTGACAACCAGTATGCAAAAATGGTCAATCAGAAAGCAAATTATCTGTTCGGTCAGCCCTTTGCAATAGAATGTCAGAATGAACAGTATGCTGAACTGCTGAAAAAGGTGTTTAACAAGCGGTTCATGAAGACGCTGAAAAACAGTGGCAAGGCTGCATACAATGGTGGGATTGCTTGGTTGTACCCATATTACACGGAAGAAGGTGAATTTGCTTTCAGGCTTTTCCCGGCTTATGAGGTCTTGCCATTTTGGAAGGACAACGAGCATACCATACTTGATTTTGCAGTCAGGCTTTATTTGGTCATCGGATATGAAGGGACAACACCAACGGTCATTGAGAAGGTGGAAGTGTATGATTTGGATGGCGTACACAAATTCATCCTTGACCGGGGCACACTTATCCCTGACATTGCAAATGAAGGGGAATCCGACTGTTACCATGTGACAATGACGGATGCCACTGGGAAGGTTCAGGGGTTCAACTGGTCACGCATCCCGCTGATTCCCTTGAAATGCAATGAGAATGAAACCCCGCTGCTGAAACGGGTCAAGTCATTGCAGGATGGAATCAATGTCATGCTGTCGGACTTTGAAAACAATATGCAGGAAGACGCAAGGAACACCATCCTTGTCCTGAAAAACTATGACGGTACGAACTTGGGTGAGTTCAGGAAGAACTTGGCAACCTATGGTGCAGTGAAAATCAGGTATGACGAAAGTGCAAAGGGTGGGGTGGAAACCCTTGAAATAACCGTCAATGCAGAAAACTACAAGGCTATTTTGGAAATCTTCAAAAAAGCCCTGATTGAAAATGCTATGGGGTATGATGCCAAGGATGACAGGCTTTCAGGAAATCCCAATCAGATGAACATACAATCAATGTATTCTGACATTGACATTGATGCCAATGACACCGAAACAGAGTATCAGGCAGCATTTGAGGAAATCCTTTGGTTCATCAATGCACACCTTGCCAATACAGGGCATGGGGACTTTGAGGGGGAAGAAGTCACCGTCATATTCAACCGGGACATCCTGATGAATGAATCTGAAATCATTGACAACTGTCAGAAGTCTGTTGGAATCCTGTCTGATGAAACTATCATAGGTCAGCACCCGTGGGTGGATGACCCCAAGGCTGAAATGGAGCGTTTGGAAAAGCAGAAGCAGAAAGAACAGGAAGAACTTGAAAAGCAGTACAATCCCTTTGGTCAGCAGACCAAAAACCCGGCAGACCCCAACCAAGGGAATCAGGGCGGTGGTGTAGATGAAGAATAGCGAATACTGGAAGAAGCGGTTTGAACTGCTTGAACAGTCACAGAACCAAAAGGGCATACAGTGCTATGCTGACATAGAACGGCAGTACAGACAGGCACAGAAGCAGATTGAAGGTCAGATTGCTGCATGGTATCAGCGTTTTGCGGATAACAACGGGGTCACACTGACAGATGCCCGGAAGATGCTGACCAGTAAGGAACTGGAAGAACTGAAATGGGACATCAATGAGTATATAAGGTATGGTGAAGAAAATGCGGTCAACGGTACTTGGGTGAAGCAGCTTGAAAACGCTTCTGCCCGGTATCACATCAGCCGACTTGAAGCGTTGAAGTTACAGACCCAACAAAGCATTGAAGTGATGTTTGGGAATCAGCTTGACAGCCTTGATTCCACGATGCGGGACATATACAAGTCAGGATATTACCGCACCGCCTTTGAAGTCCAGAAGGGGGTTGGTGTCGGTTGGGACTTTGCCACACTGGATGACAAGACCATTTCCAAGGTAATCAACAAGCCTTGGGCGGTTGACGGGAAGAACTTTTCTGAACGTGTGTGGGGCAACCGTCAAAAACTGGTCAATGAACTGAACACCGAACTGACCCGCAATATCATACTGGGGCAAGACCCACAGAAAGCGATTGATGCCATTGCCCGGAAAATGAACACTTCAAAAAATGTCACCGGGCGGTTGGTCATGACGGAAGAAGCATTTTTCAGCAGTGCAGCACAAAAGGACTGCTTCAATGAACTGGATGTTGAACTGTTTGAAATTGTGGCAACCCTTGATTCACATACTTCTGAAATCTGTCAGGAAATGGATGGCAAGGTATTCCCGATGTCGCAATGGGAAGTGGGGGTCACAGCCCCGCCTTTTCATGTGTGGTGCAGGACAACCACAGTCCCGGCATTTGGCGATGAATTTGACATCATCGGGGAACGTGCTGCAAGGGGCAAGGATGGCAAGACCTACTATGTACCCGCAAACATGAAATATGAGGACTGGCAGAAGTCCTTTGTGGACGGTGACAAGACTGGATTGCAAGAAGCAACCCCTGATGATACAATAAAGGCACAGGAAGAAGTGAAACAGGTGGCAGAGGAATTGAAGGCTGAAAACTTCCCTTCTTCCTTTACTGCAAAAGGGGAATTGAAGAACACACAGGCACTTGTTGACTATGTGAACAGTTTGGAAGGTGCGGATGCAAATGTGGTTGCCCTGTTCAACCGTATGGGTAAACTGGAAAACATTGAAAGCAATGGAATCCCCTTCACAATATCCCATGCAAAGAATCACGCTGTTTCCACTTCAACCTATACCATGAGTGGGAACATGGCAGAAGCAAAGCTGACTATCCCCAAATTGCAGGGGGATGACCTTGCAGGACAGGTGAATACAACGCTACATGAGGAAATGCACCTGATGGACTTATACGGTAGGCAAGACCCACAGAAATCAAACAACTGGTTCAGCACAAGCAGGAAACCACTGGTTGATGTGTTCAAACAGACATCCGATTCCATGAGTGGCGATGTTGCCAACCTGTTCAATGACTATAAGCAGGAGTATAAGAAAGTCAGGGATGAAGTCAGCCGAAAATATGACCAACTGATTTCTGACCTGAATGATTCCATGTTCAACAAGACTTTTCAAGGTTCGTATAAGGATTACAAGAAACAGTATAATAAACTGGTGGCTGCAAGGGATGCTGAACGTGATTACTTGGCAAGGAACATCATGGGTGGTGGGATAGGAAACCTTCAAGATATTTACGATGCACTTTCAGGCGGGGCTTTCCGTGATGCCGGAAAAGTGATATATGGTCACGGTTCGTCATATTATCGGTATACGGAAAGCAGGGTGCATGAAACCATTGCCAACTATGCAGCATTAAGCGTGACAAGACCTGACCTGATTGACCTGTTGCGGGCTGACAAGCCTGAACTGGTTGCTGAACTGGATGCAACTATTGTTGAACTTTTGAAGAAAGCGGGTGATTGAATATGGATGACCGGGAATTGATTGAAAAAGGGGTCAAGGTGCGGGAACTGTTTTTTGAAGTGGATTTCCCGCCCATGCTGATACAGTTCTTTGATTTGGATAGTGACAAGTTGCTTGATGAAAAAATCAAAGCCCTGACAGCGTTGAAGGAAGGAAAGCAGATTGCAGATATTCCGAACTTCTATGATATTTTGGAGTTATACCCCAAGGATGGCACACACTGGGATTGAAAGCACCGTCATTTAGGCGGTGTTTTTATTTGCCTTAATAAAATATCACTGGACTGTTTTCAGTGGGTATATAAGGCTTATATGAGTTTAGAAAGGGGGTTCAAGGGTACATGGAAACCAGGACTTAGCAGAAAGGGCAAGGTGGTCTGAAATTATCTTCCAGTCATGGGTTAAATGGCAGCAGGGGAAGCATCCGGCAACGGGTGCTTTTCTGTTTGTCGGGTTGGCAAGACATGAAACCGAACAGCCAAACAATCATGTGGGAGTAACCCCGTATAAAAACGTATTTGAAAGGATGGTATTGAAATGACAAGAAAACAGTTAGAGGATTTAGGGCTTTCCAAGGAACAGGCTGACAGCATCATGAAAATCAATGGGGATGACATTGAAAATGCAAAGTCGGCATCTGCTGCTGAAATAAAGAACTTGCAGACAGAGGTTTCAGGGCTGAAAACACAGGTGACTGACCGTGACAAGCAGCTTGAAACGCTGAAAACCGCAGCGGGTGACAATGAAGCCCTGACAAAGCAGATTGCAGACTTACAGGCTGAAAACACCAAGGTCAAGGAAACCCATGAATCCGAAATGAACCAGTTGAAGGTTGATTTTGCTGTTGAAAAGGCACTGACCGGGGCAAAGGCAAAAAATATCAAGGCGGTCAAGGCATTGTTGGATTTGACGGATGCAAGACTGGACAAGGAAGGGAATGTCAAGGGCTTGCAGGAACAGATTGACAAGCTGACCAGTGGCGAAGACACCAAGTTCCTGTTCGATGCCACACAGCAGACACAGCAGACACAGCAGCAGACATTCAAGGGCTTTCAGCCGGGGGCATCGGCACAGCAGAAGCCCGGTGCAGAGGTTGACTCCTCTAAAATGAACTATGATGAACTTTGTGCCTATTTAGCGGAAAACCCTGATGCTAAACTGGGCGAGTAAAAAGAAAGGACAGGTGAAAATGTATGCCAAACGATAAGTTTGATTCTAAGAGTTTTAACCCGCAGGCGTTCAAGTACATGGTCGGCAGAGTTCCGAACCTTCATATGCACGAAATCAAGAAGTCAAAGGCACTGGCGGGAAACCCTGACATTAAGGATACTCTTGGCGGTGGTCAGGGTGGTACGGGTTATGCCCGTATTGCAATGCGTGGCTTACTGGATGGGGATGCCGTCAACTATGACGGTCAGACGGACATCACCGCAACCAGTACCAAGACTTTTGAGCAGGGTGTTGTTGTGGTAGGTCGTGCCAAGGCTTGGGTGGAAAAGGATTTCTCCTATGACATTACAGGCGGTGTTGACTTCATGCAGAACATCGCTGAACAGGTAGGCGAATACTGGGACGGTGTTGACCAGTCAACCATCATTGCGGTCATGCAGGGCATCTTTTCCATGACCGGGGCAAAGAACCTTGAATTTGTCAACAACCACACCTACGATGTGACGGAAAAGGTTGACGGTAAAATGTCAGCAACAACCCTGAACACTGCAACAAACAAGGCGTGTGGTGCGAACAAGAAGAAGTTTGCACTGGTTTTCATGCACAGTGATGTTGCAACGAACCTTGAAAACCTGAACCTTGTGGCACATTTGAAGTACACTGACCCGCAGGGTGTGCAGCGTGAACTTGACCTGTATACTTGGAATGGCAAGCTGGTTGTCATTGATGACGATATGCCAACCGTGGAACAGGATGGTTTCTATATCAAGGCAAAGTCCACGGATGAAGGTGCTTTACAGGTTGTAGCCGACACAGAAGCAACGGTCACGGAAGGAAAGCAGATTAAGGCTGCAAGCGTGACCCCTGTTGCAGAAAGCTACAAGGAAGTGAAGGTTGGTGACTATGTAGTGTTCGTGGATGCGTTCACGGAGTACACAACCTTTGTACTGGGGAACGGTTCGATTTCCTATGAGGACTTGGGGGTGAAAGTACCCTATGAGATGAACCGCAACCCTTCCAAGAATGGCGGTGAAGATACCCTTTACAGTCGGCAGCGGAAAGTGTTCGCACCGTTTGGAATCTCCTATGAGAAGAAATCACAGGCAACCCTGTCACCGACTGACGATGAACTGAAAAACGGTGAGAACTGGTCACTGGTACATTCCGGGGAATCGGTTGCTGCAAACCGCAGCTACATCAACCACAAGGCAATCCCGATTGCCCGTATTATTTCAAGGGGATAACTGGAAAGGGGCGGTGCTATGTTCGGTACAGAAACAGTAAAAGAAAGGCTGAAATCTTTTGGCTATGAGGTCAAGGCAGATGATGAATTTGCCTTGACCTTTTGCGTTGATAAAGTACGCAGCACCATCAAGAATGAAGTAAACTGGCAGGATGTCCCGGAAGGATTGGAACACATAGCGGTTGATATGGCAGTGGGTGAATTTCTTCTTTCCAAGAAGACCTTTGCCCCGGCTGACCTTGAAAACCTTGATTTGGAATATGCGGTCAAGCAGATTCAGACCGGGGACACCAACACGGTATTTGCAACCGGGGAAGGATGCCTGACCCCTGAACAAAGGCTGACTTCCTTCATCAATTACCTTTTATCCTATGGAAAGGCTGAATTTAATTCATTCAGAAGAATCCGATGGTAAAAGCAATCCGGGCAGCACAGGGGGCTGCAAGAAAGGCGATTGAAGCAACCTACTTTGGCACTTTGACAGTCACGGAAATGAAGAAAGGAATGGATGCAAAGACCAAGCTGACAAAGGCTGAACCAGTGGTTACATTGGAGAATCAGCCCTGCAAGCTGTCGTTTGAAACACTGAAATCTGCTGTTCAGACGGATTCAGCAGCAAACATTGCACAGGTAACAAAGTTGTTTGTTTCCCCTGATGTGTCAATCAGGGCGGGGTCAAAAATCACGGTGGCACAGGACGGTGTGGCTGCCGATTACACTTGCAGCGGTGTCCCGGCAGTATATCCGACACATCAGGAAATTGTACTTGAACTGTTTGAGGACTATGCCTGATGGGTAGGTTGGGGAACTTCAACATTTCCGGGTTGGAAAAGTTCAGGGATGAACTGAACAAGCTGCAAGACCCGGATGAATTTGTGGAATCATGTGCAAAGGAACTTGCTGCCCGCCTGTTGCGTATCGTGGTGAAAAGGACACCCGTGGGGGAATACCCCAAAAGCACGGGGAAGAAAGGCGGTACATTAAGGCGTGGGTGGACTGGTCAGAAGCGGTCATCCGCAAAAGGCTATGCGGATTCACTGACAGTTCACCATTTTGGTGATACCTATGTCATAGAAATTGTGAACCCGGTGGAGTATGCAAGCTATGTCGAATACGGGCACAGGACAGCCAACCACAAAGGATGGGTCAAGGGTAAGTTCATGATGACCATATCGGAACAGGAACTTGAAAAGATTGCCCCAAGGGTGCTTGAAAACAAGATTAAAAAATACTTAGGGGGATGCTTTAAATGATAAATGCGATAATTGAAGCGGTCAGCGTTTCCCTGAACAGCGAATTTGGGGACGGCTATGAAATCCATATGGAAGAAATAGAGCAGGGTTTGGAAGAACCTTGTTTTTTTATTTCCTGCCTGAACCCAAGCAATGACCTGTTCCTTGGAAAGCGTTATTTCCGAACAAACCCGTTCTGTATCCAATACTTCCCTGAAAGCAGGGAGAAGCAGCGGGAATGTAACAGTGTGGCTGAACGGATGTACGGCTGCTTGGAATATGTCACACTGGACGGTGACAGCGAACCAATCCGGGGGACAAAGATGAAGCATGAAGTGGTTGACGGTGTCCTGAACTTTTTTGTGAATTACGACTGCTTCACATACAAGGCACAGGAACAGACTGCTATGGGTGAACTGCAAGTAGATACAAGGGTGAAAGAAGGTGATTGATTTGGCAGCAGCTAAAAAGCGGGAAAACAGTGCAGCAGCAAAAGTTCAGGATGCTGAACCGCAGTTCAGCAAGGAACAGATTGTTGCTTCTGAAAAGTACCGCAATCAAAGGGATTTGGTGGATGCCCTTCTTGAAAAGGATAAAAGGTACACCATTGCAACAGTTGACAGCCTGATTGGGAAATACATGAAAGGACAGGTGAAATAGTATGGCTTTAGGTGGCGGTAGTTTTATCGCACAGAACAAAGAACTGCCCGGTGCATATATCAACTTTGTATCGGCAGCATCTGCTTCTGCAACCTTGTCTGACAGGGGCATTGCAACGATGCCCCTTGAACTGGACTGGGGAAGGGAAGGGGAAGTTTTTGAAGTGACCAACGAAGACTTTCAGAAGAACAGCATGAAGGTCTTTGGTTATGCCTTTGACAGTCCCAAGCTGAAAGGCATTGGTGATTTGTTCATGGGTGCTAAGACATTATACGCCTACCGTCTGAACAGCGGTGGCGAAAAGGCAGCGAACGACTTTGCAACTGCATTATATGGCGGTATACGGGGAAATGATTTGAACATTGTCATTCAGGCAAATGCCGATGACACAGCGATGTTTGATGTGTCAACCTACCTTGGGACGGTCAAGGTGGATTCACAGACCGTTGCAAATGCGGGGGAACTTGCTGCAAATGACTATGTGCGGTTCAAGGCAGATGCGGAACTGACGGTCACTGCTGCAACACCCCTGACAGGTGGCACGAACGGGACAGTTGATGGTACTGCACATCAGACATATTTGGACAAGGTTGAATCCTACACCTACAACACAATGGGGGTTGTTGTGACGGATGAAACCACAAAGAAACTGTATGTTGCGTTCAACAAGCGGTTGCGGGATGAAATGGGTGTCAAGTTCCAGTTGGTGCTTTACCGGGCTGCATTTGCTGACTTCATGGGTGTTATCAGTGTGAAGAACAAGACAGTGGATGAAGATTTCAGCGAAGCAAGCCTTGTGTACTGGGTGACAGGTGCGGAATGTGGGTGTGCGGTCAACAAGTCCTGTCAGAACAAGAAATATGACGGGTCTTTCAGTGTGGACACCGATTATAAGCAGTCAGAATTGAAACTTGCGATAAAGTGCGGTGAATTTATGCTGCACAAGGTCAATTCCGATGTCAGGGTGCTTGAAGACATCAACAGCATGGTCACGACAACGGACACTTGCGGGGATGTCTTCAAGGACAATCAGACCATCCGGGTCATTGACCAGATTGGAAACGACATAGCGGTACTGTTCAACACGAAATACCTTGGGGTTGTACCGAATGACGCATCCGGGCGAATCTCCCTTTGGTCTGATATTGTCACGTATCATAAGCAGCTTCAGGAAATCAGGGCGATTGAAGATTTCACTGACAAGGATGTGAACGTATCGCAGGGCAACACAAAGAAATCGGTGGTTGTAGGCAATGTTGTGACCGTGGTGAACGCCATGAGCAAACTGTATATGACCGTAACGGTGAAATAAGAAGGGGGGGGTGAAGAACGATGGCAAATAACGTGACCATGCACGCAAAAGATACGATTTCCGCAGCCTTGGCAGAGTGCTTTGTTACAATCGGCACACACCGCTATAACTTCATGCAGGCGATTGACCTTGAAGCAAAATTTGAGAAGGTCAAGACAGAAGTTCCTATCCTTGGGAAACCGGGAAGGGGGAACAAGGCTGCTGGTTGGAAGGGGACAGGTTCAGCAACCTTCCATTACAATACTTCCATATTCCGGCAGATGATGTTGGACTACAAGGACACGGGTCAGGACACCTATTTTGAGATACAGATTACCAACGAAGACCCCACAAGCAGGGTCGGCAGACAGACCATGATTCTGATTGACTGCAACATTGACGGTGGCATCTTGGCAAAGTTTGATGCCGATGCCGACTATTTGGATGAAGAAATGGATTTCACTTTTGAAGATTTCTCCATGCCGGAATCCTTTGCAAACCTTGACGGATTTCTTACCAATTAACAGCCTGAAAACCCCTTATGTGGCTTTCATATAAGCCCATATAAGGGGTTTTCGCAATTCAGTGATAAACAGAAAGGGGACAAATAAAAATGTCGAAATTCAGCCGATTCATGAAAGCGAACAAAATCGCAAAACCCAATGAGAAATATGCACCCACAACTACATTGCAGGACGAAAACGGTGAACCGCTGCAATGGGAGTTCAAGCAGATTACTTCCAAGGAGAATGAGGCGTTGCGGGATTCCTGCACCATCGAAGTCCCAGTCAAGGGAAAGCCGAACCTGTTCAGACCGAAGGTGAAGACTGCTGAATACCTTGCGAAGATGATTGTGGCATCCACCGTCTACCCTGACCTGTTCGACAAGGAATTACAGGATTCGTATGGGGTCATGACCCCGGAAGAACTTCTGTATGCGATGGTGGACAATGCCGGGGAATATCAGGACTTCACTGTTTGGATGCAGAAGTTTCAGGGGTTCACCAAGAGCCTTGATGACAAGGTGGAAGAAGCAAAAAACTAATCGAGGAAGGGGATGGCGAAGCGAATTATGCTTACTATGCCCTTCACAAGCTGCACATCCTTCCTTCTGTATTCCTTGAAATGGAAGAACAGGAAAAAGCCTTTGTCATCGCTGCAATCAAAATCAAAGCAGAGAACGACAAAAAGGAAAAGAAGAAAGCGGAAAACAAGGCAAAGAAAAAACATTAGGAAAGGCGGGTGATAACGGTGTCAGGTATTCAGACGGGGATTGAACTGAATGACCAGTTTAGCGGTATATTGACCAATATCATAAATTCGGTGAACCTTGCGGTGTCTGCTATGTACGATATGCAGGAAAGCATGAACGCAGACATTGACACAAGCAGCATCGAAGGGGCAAGGGATGAAATCAACCGGGCAACCGCTGCAATCAATGCGATGAATGAAGCACTGGACAATCAGGCAACACCTGATGCGACACCCCCAGTTGTGGACAATGAAAGCGGTGAACCTATCCCTGTACCGCTTGACCCTGTACCCCCTGACCCGCTTGTTGAAAATCCTGACCCTGTACCGCTGCCAATTCAGCCAAACGCACCCCCTGACCCTGTTGAAGTCCCTGTCCACTGGGAAACTGACGGATTGGAAGTATTCACAAGTACAGGTGTTGACCGTTTCCGGCAGGAAGTGCAGAGTGCGAACAGTATGTTGGAGCAGTTGAGCAGCACACAGGACGCTATTGCAAGACAGGCGTACAACACAAACCTGTTCCCGCCTGAATCATTTCAGGATTTGAACAGGTTGGCGGTCAGGATTGACAATGTGCGGGGACGGATTCAGCAGATTGAAAACAACCCTGTAAACCTTGGCACTGACACCGCAAATGCGGAACTGGAGCAGTTGCGGGCACAGTTGAACAGGATGGTTCAGGAACAAAATGAACTGAATGAAGCGATGCAGGATATGGATGTTTCTGCTGCAAATGATGCTTATTTGCGTCTATCCCAGTTGGTCAGCGGGACAGAACGCTATATCAGGGACAATGTTGACGAACAGGGAAGGTTCAACCGGGAGATTCAGGAAGGGACACAACAGGCAAGTGAACTGACTGACACAATAAAAAATGCAGTCTTGGCGTATGTCAGTGTTCAGAGCATCGGGAACGCTTTGAACATATCGGATGAACTTATGATGACCATTTCCCGGCTGAACATGATGAATGACGGTGTTCAGAGTACACAGGAACTTGTGAACATGGTCTATGCAGCAGCACAGGATGCCCGTGGTTCATTTGCTGAAATGGCAGATGTGGTTGCACGGTTCGGCAACAATGCAAAGGATGCGTTTGGCAGTTCAGAAGAAGTTGTTGCGTTTGCTGACTTGGTTCAAAAGCAGATGACCATTGCCGGGGCAAGCACACAAGAAGCATCCAATGCTATGTTGCAGTTGTCACAGGCACTTGGTTCAGGCACGTTGCGGGGTGATGAACTAAACAGTATCTTTGAACAAGCCCCTAACCTGATTCAGTCGATTGCTGACTATTTGGAAGTCCCTATTGGTCAGATTCGTGAAATGGCGTCAGAAGGGGAACTTTCAGCGGATGTTGTAAAAGCAGCGATTTTTGCAAGTGCAGATGAAATCAATGCGAAGTTTGAACAAATGCCTATGACTTGGGGGCAGATTTGGCAGTCAATGCAGAACACAGCCCTGATTGCTTTTCAGCCTGTCCTTCAAAAACTGAATGACATCGCAAACAGTCAGGCGTTCCAAACTTTTGTGAATGGTGCGATTGAAGCAATGGCAACCCTTGCCAATATCCTGCTGAACATTTTTGACTTGGTTGCAACAGTAGGCGGTTTCATAGCTGATAACTGGTCAATCATCAGCCCGATTATTTACGGGGTTGTTGCAGCTTTAGCGGTTTATGCGGGGTATCTTGCAGTGGTAAAAATTGCTGAACTTTTGGGAACAGCAGCCAAAATTGCAATGTGTGTTGCATCTTATGCACACGCAGCAGCAACAGGGGCAGAAGCAAGTGCAACCGCAGCAGCAACAGCAGCACAGTATGGTTTGAATACCGCTTTGTTGTCTTGTCCCCTTACTTGGATAATTTTACTAATCATTGCATTGATTGCAATAATTTTTGCGGTATGTAATGCGATTGCAAAGTTGACTGGCATTGCAAATTCAGGGTTCGGTGTCATTACGGGCGGTATAAATGTAGTGATTCAGTTTTTCAAGAATTTGGGCTTGACCGTGGCGAACATTGCACTGGGTATCGGTAACGCAATAGCAGCCTTGGCAAGTAACATGATGACCGCTTTCCACAATGCTATATGTTCAGTCCAGTCATGGTTTTACAACCTTCTTTCAACTGCACTGTCAGTTATTGCGGGGATTTGCGAAGCACTGAATAAGCTGCCTTTTGTCGAATTTGACTATTCCGGCATCACATCGGCAGCAGATGACTATGCAGCCAAGGCAGCAGAAGCAGCCGGGAACAAAGATGACTATAAAAGTATCAGTGATGCGTTCAATGACGGCTTCAACACTTTTGACGCATTTCAGGATGGTTGGGCTTCTGATGCGTTCAATGCAGGGGCTTCTTGGGGTGACGGTGTTGCCGATGCGGTCAGCAATTTCAGCCTGTCGGACATTTTCGGCAGTACGGATATACCGAATGTGGATGACTACACATCAGGGTTCGGTGATGCAATAGCAAGTTCAGGCATGGGTGACAGCCTTGGCGATATTGCCGGGGACACTGGTTCAATCAAGGATGCAATGGACATCACAGAAGAAGATTTGAAGTATTTGCGTGACATCGCTGAACAGGATGCTATCAACAGGTTCACAACCGCAGAAATCAAGGTTGATATGTCAGGGATGCAGAACACGGTCAATAGCGGTGACGATATTGACGGGTTCATGACAAAACTGACCGATTCCGTGAATGAAGCGGTTGACAATATGACGGAAGGGGTGCATGAGTAAATGGCAAAAAGCGGATATGATGTATATTTGAAGAACTGCCTGTTGCCCGTCACCCCTGAAAAGATTCAGATAAAAATAAACAACAGCAACAAGACAGTAACACTTATCAATGAAGGTGAAATCAACATCCTGAAAAAACCGGGGTTGACAGACATCGAATTTGAAGCGGAAATACCCCAAGTGAAACAGCCCTATGCAGTCTATAAATCAGGCTTCAAGGGTGCGGGGTATTTCTTTGACATTTTTGAGGAACTAAAAACAAAAAAGAAACCGTTCCAGTTCATTGTGTGCAGGAAAACCCCGGCAGGGAAGAAGCTGCTGAACACGAACATAAAGGTATCACTGGAAGATTACAAAATCACAGAGGATGCCGGGAACGGTTTTGATTTCAAAGTGAAGTTCAGCCTGAAACAGTGGCGTGACTATGGCACTAAGACAATCAACATTAAGATTGCAGCATCCAAGCCAAAGGCAAGTGCCGAACCGCAGCGGGAAACCAACAATTCACCCGCCCCGGCTGCTTCACAGACTTATACCGTGGTAAAAGGTGACTGCCTTTGGAACATTGCCAAAAAGTTCTATGGCAACGGTTCAAAATATACGGTCATCTATAATGCAAACAGGGGTGTCATTGGTGGCAACCCCAACTTGATATATGCGGGACAGGTTTTGACCATCCCGGCAGCATGAAAGAAAGGGGTGTTTTGGGTTGAAAGTTGAACTGCTGATTGGGAATGAAGAAGGGACAAAAGTATATCAGCCCGCAGTCCAAGAAGGTATTGATTGGTCAACAGAACGGAAAAACACCCCCGGCAAACTGGTTTTCAAGGTCTTGCGGGATGACATACTGGATTTTTCAGAGGGCAGCCCGGTCAGGATGAAGGTTGACGGTGACAATGTATTCTTTGGTTTTGTATTCAAGCAGCAGCGTTCAAAAGACCAGATAATCACAGTCACCGCCTATGACCAGTTGCGGTATCTGAAAAATAAAGATACCAAGGTGTATGAAGGAAAGACCGCTGCACAGTTCATAAAAATGATAGCGGATGACTTTGCATTGAACGCTGGCACACTGGAAGATACCGGGTTTGTGATAGAATCGAGGGTTGAAGAAAACACTTCCCTTTTTGAAATGATTGCAAATGCCCTTGACCTGACCTTGACCAACACCGGGGAAATGTATGTTTTGTATGACGATTTTGGGAAACTGACCCTGAAAAGCCTATCATCTATGTATGTAGGCGTTCCGGGGGCATATCTGATGATTGACGAAGAAACAGGCGAAAACTTTGACTATACTTCATCTATTGATGATAACACATATAACAAAATCAAACTGACCTATGACAATGAAGATACTGGTTATAGGGATGTTTATATTGCACAGGATTCTTCCAACATCAATAAGTGGGGAATCCTGCAATATTTTGACACGTTACAGAAGGGCGAAAATGGACAGGCAAAAGCGGATGCACTGCTGAAATTATACAACAAAAAGACCCGCAACCTGAAAATCACAAACGCCCTTGGTGATAACCGGGTCAGGGCGGGTTCAATGGTAGTAATCAACCTTGACCTTGGTGACATAAAACTGAAAAACTGGATGCTTGTGGAAAAGTGCAAGCATACCTACAAGGAAGGTGAACATTGGATGGATTTGACGCTTAGAGGGGGTGAATTTGTTGGCTGATGCAAATGAACTTGTTGAAACATTGAAAAAGGCTGCTGTTGAAGCGGTAGAAGCAAAAAAACCCGTGAATGTGTATTTTGGGGAAGTGGTGAGTGCTGCACCCCTGAAAATCAATGTTGAACAGAAAATGGTGCTTGGTGAAAAACAGTTGATTCTTTCAAGGAATGTGACAAATTTCAAGACATCCATCACCGGGGGCAACATCAAAAATTATTACTATACGGGTTCAACCACGGATTCAGGGACAGCACCCGTTTCCCCTTCACACGTTCATGCTGTTGGAAAGATGGAAATTACCGTACATAATGGCTTGGTTGTCGGTGATGAAGTTATCCTGATAAGGCAGCAGGAAGGGCAGAAATTCATTGTACTGGACAGGATTGGGACATGATACCGTCAACAGCCGGGTTCTTAGCCCAAGATTTTGAGATTGAGGAACAACCAAGCCTGACCTACAAAATGGATTTGAACGGTGATTCTGTCCGGGGGTTCGTTGATGACCAAGAAGCGATGAAACAGGCGGTGTTCAGAATCCTGAACACTGAACGGTATCAGTACATCATCTATCCTTGGTATTATGGGATTGAAACCCTTGACCTGTACGGTGAACCAGTCACCTATGTCTGCCCGGAACTGGAACGCAGAATCACAGAAGCATTGCTGATTGATACAAGAATCACCAGTGTCACGGATTTTGAATTTGACCTTGAAGTAAAAGGCGTGGTTCATGCCACGTTTACAGTGAATACTGTTTACGGTGAAATAAAAGCTGATAAGGGGGTGAATATATAAAATGTATGAAAATGAAACCTATGAAGTCATCCTTGAACGGATGCTGAACCGGGTATCTGACAAACTGGACAAAAGACCCAGTTCAGTCATCTATGACACGCACAGCCCAACCGCCATTGAATTTCAAATACTGTACATTGAACTGGAATACCTGATAAAAAATTCATATGGTGACACTGCTGCAAGGGAATTTCTGATACTGCTTGCAAAAGACCGGGGGCTTGCACCTGAAACGGCAACAAAGGCAGTCTTAAAAGGTGAGTTCACCCCGGCAAACATTGATGTCACTGGCAAGCGTTTCAACATCGGTGACATCAACTATGTGGTCTTGGAACAGATTCACCCCGGACAGTATCAGGTGCAGTGTGAAACAGCCGGGGTAATCGGCAACCAGTACCTTGGCGACATGATACCGATGGATTACATTGACGGCTTGCAGACCGCACAGCTTACTGAAATACTGATACCGGGTGAGGATGACGAAGACACGGAAGTATTCAGGCAGCGTTATTTTGACAGTTTCAATGAACGGTCTTTTGCCGGAAACCGGGCAGCTTACCTTGAAACAGTCAGGAAGATTGACGGTGTGGGGGATTTGAAAGTAACACGGGTTTGGAACGGGGACATCCGTCCCGCTGAAATGATACCCACCGCCAAGGTCACTGCATGGTTCAATTCTATTGTGGGTGGATTGGATGCAGAGGTTGCAGCATGGCTTTCTGCTGTTTATATGGCTGCATATGAGAAGAAATTGACAGTAGGCGGTACTGTCCTTGTAACAGTGGTAAATTCCTTAGATTTTGGCGAAGCGTCGGATGTGCTGCTGAACAAGATTCAGGCTGAACTTGACCCGGTGGAAAATGCCGGGGAAGGTGCAGGGCTTGCCCCTATCGGTCATGTGGTCAGCGTGAAAAGTGCTGACCCGGTTCAGGCATATATCAGGACAACCGTGACCTTCAACGAAGGTTACAACTGGACGAATACCAATACGCTGATACAAGAAGCGGTTGGGGCTTACCTGTTGGAGTTGCGGAAGGAATGGGCTGACAGTTCAAACATTGTTGTCAGGGTCAGTCAGGTTGAAACAAGAATCCTTAGTGTGAAAGGTGTCCTTGATGTGACCAACACGAAAATCAACGGTTCAGCAAACAACCTGACCCTGACCAAGTATCAGATTCCAGTGTTAGGGGGTGTTTCTGCATGATTAGGGAAGTTGACCTTGTTTCCTATTTACCACCATTCATGCAGCCGTACAAAGAACCCGTTGCAGCCCTTGAAGCGGAAAACCCTGAATTTCAAATTATTTGGAAAGCAACCGACAAGGTATTAAAAAACCGCTTCATTTCCACTGCTGATGAATACGGCATATCAAGGTTTGAAAAACTGCTTGGCATCCATCCCACCGATGATGACACGCTTGAAAGTAGGCGTTCACGGGTTCAAAGCAAGTGGTTTAGCAAACTTCCCTACACCTTGCGGGTCTTGCTCCAAAAGCTGACTGTCCTATGTGGCGGTACGGATTTCAAACTAAACCACAATTTCACTGTCGGGTACACCCTGACACTGGAAACTGACCTTGAACTGTATGGACAGGTGGAAGAACTGGAATATATCATCAACACAATGATTCCTGAAAATATCGTTGTAGATTCAAAGAACAGCATCCCTTGCAATATAACGGGTGCTGTTCTTTTTGGTGGTGGTATCTGTTTCATAAACAGCTTTACCGTCACCAGTGATTTCAGGGAAGTGTTTGACCTTGGCGGTGAAGCAGCATTTGGCGGTGGCATTGTACAGACCGACTTGCTGACCGTCACGAATGACAGCCGGGAAACAGTTGCCATTCAGGGGAATGTAAATTTTGGCGGTAATGTCACAGATACCGCAATGGTAACTATTTCACAGGATTTTAGTGAGGTTGTCAGGGCAGACGGGGATGCAAATGCTGCATCCGGGGTTGTCCATGTGGATTTCATTGAAATAACAACAGCTTAGAAAGGGATGAAAAGAAATGGCACAGTATTCAAAATTAGTCATCACAAATGACGGTCAGGCACTTATGGCAAAAATGATTGCCGGGTCAGGGAACATTGATTTTACAAAAATGTGTTCTTCCAGTACCCAGTATCAGGAAAACCAGTTACAGGGCTTGACCGCACTGAACGACATCAAACAGACAACCCTTGTTTCAAAGGTATCCCGCACAAACAATGTCGCAATCAAGGTTGAAGCAGCGTTTTCCAATGCTGACATCAAGACCGGGTACTATATGCGTACACTTGGCTTATATGCGGTTGACCCGGACAAAGGTGAAATCCTCTATGCAGCGTGTGTTGAAACCACAAATAACTGTTATATGCCCCCATATAACGGGGTTACGGTGTCAGCAGCATACATTCAGGCATATACCACGGTTGGCAACGCTGAAAGTGTGTCCTTAGAAGTCAATCCGGGGGCATATGCAACCATCGGTGACATCAAGGCATTAGAAGCGGAGATTGCAGACCTGAAAGCCTATATTGGCTATACTGACGGGGATATATATGGCGTGGAAGTGGATTTTGCCAATAAGAAGTTCACCCGCCTTGCAGGGGCAGCGAACAGGACACCGGGGGAAGGGTTTGACAATATCCTTTGTTTTGGCGGGCGTAAACGCTGCAACTTAACGAATGATGGAAGGGTTGCAGCTTATTATGGTGAAGCGGGATTTTCCACAACCGGGAAACTGACACAGGCAGTAAACCGCAACCCGGCAGGGACTTCCACCCCTGACCCCAACTTGCAGTTTGCAGCCGGGACAATAGTTCAGGTCATGGTTGAACAGCCTAAATTCTATTACAAGGTTGTACCATTGCAGATTGAAAAGAAACGTAAAGGCGGTATCACAAGGAAGGTCAGGTATTATGTATCTGACACCCCCAAGGCAGGGTTCAAGCTGCATCCGGCTTTCATTGAAAACGGTCATGAGAATGAAAAGATTTACCTTGCAGCTTTTGAGGGGTCATTATATGACACCAGTGCAGGGGCTTATATCTTGGATGATTCACAGGTTGCTGATTTTGCCAATGACACCCTTTGCAGCATCGCAAACGCAAAACCGATGTCGGGCTTGACCCAAAACGCAACACGGGCAAATGTCAGGAAACTTGCACAGAAGCGTGGTGCGGGTTGGGAACAGGCGTATGCTGCAACGGTAGCTGCTTCACAGTTGCTTATGCTGATTGAATACGCAAGTTTCAATATGCAGTCCTGCATTGGTGACGGTGCAACACACAAGACGGATGACGGAAGTTCAAATATGTCTGAACCTACTGGCGTTACGGTGAACCTTGGCAACGCATCCGGGACAGCTTCAAATGCCAACGGTATTCAGTTTGTGACATACCGGGGTGAGGAAAACTTTTGGGGCAACCTTTGGTGGTGGGTGGATGGTCTGAATCAATACATGGATGCCACAAGCCACGAAGGAACAATCTACATTGCAGACCACGCCTTTGCAGATGACAGCAATGCAGGGGCATATGAGGATGCAGGAATCATTGCAATCTTCGGTAACGGCTATGTATCTGCTTTCTGCTATTCAGAAAAATATGACTGGCTGTTCATACCGGGTGAACTGCTTGGGAACACCGCCCTTCCTGTTGGTGACTACCATTGGAACGGAAACACAGGTTGGAGGGTCGCTTTATTGGGTGCGGTTTGGGATTATGGCTTGGATGCCGGTGCTTTCTGTTGGCATCTGGATCATGCTTCTTCTCATCGTAGTCGGGCTGTCGGCGGGCGGTTGGTGTATGTACCGAGCAAGAAAGCAGCATAAAAAATAAAAATGGATTTTTGGGCAATCAGGGTGCTATACAGATGACGATTTCAGCCAAAAAGAAAAGTACAGAAAACCAAGTCACTAAATTAGGTGCTAATTGGAATAATGGCTTGAATACCAGTGCTTTCTATTGGAATCTGAATAATGCTTCTTCTAATCGTAATCGGAATATCAGCAGGCAGTTAGTAAATGCACTAAAAACACCCGCCTGAAACATGGCGGGTGTTCTTATAAATCACAATGTACTGAAACCTGATTACCATGCCACTTGGCAAAACATCAAAATAAATAGGGCTGTATTAGTAGGTTGCACCCATTTGTGCAAGTCGAAAGTTCAGTCTTAGTGCATACAAAGAAGGGAAACTTGTGAAACGCTATGATAATCTCTATGAAAAAATCTGTTCAATGGATAACCTTTACCTTGCATTTCAACACGCCAAGAAGGGAAAAGGGTGGTATGCAGAAGTAAAGCTGATAGAAAAAAGACCCTATTACTACTTGGCAGCTTTGCAATGGAAACTGAAAAACCATTTATACAAAACTTCTGAATATGCCACATTTACCAAGAAAGACGGGAAGAAGGAAAGGGAGATATACAAACTTCCATTTTTCCCTGACAGAATCGCACAGTGGGCGGTGCTGCAAGTTATTGAACCGCAGCTATTAGCATACTTCACGGATGACACCTATTCAGCGATACCGAAAAAAGGGATTCATGCAGCGTTCAAGAAGCTAAGAAAGGCAGTTGACACAGAGCCGGAAGAAATGACCTACTGCCTGAAAATAGACTGCAAGAAATTTTACCCTTCCATTGACCATGAAACCCTAAAACAGAAGTTCAGGCGAAAATACAAAGACCCTGAACTGCTTGACCTGATAGATGAAATCATTGATTCAATCAGCACTTGTCCGGCAACAGAAGAAAACATTGCTTTTTATGAATCGTGTGGCAATGTAATCAACATCGTGGAAGTGAATGGGAAACAGTTCATTGACGGTGTTGGCATCCCGATAGGGAACTATTTTTCACAGTATGACGGTAACTTCTTTTTGAGCGGTTTTGACCACTGGATAAAAGAAGAAAAGCACGTAAAGCATTATTACCGTTACATGGACGATATTTGTATCTTTGCGAAAACCAAAGAGGAACTGCACCAGTTATTAGGAGAGATAAACGAGTATTTCAGGATGAATTTGAAATTAAGAGTAAAAGACAACTATCAGATATTCCCTTCCTTTGTACGGGGTATTGATTTTGTAGGTTACAGGATTTTCAAAGACTATACGCTTTTGAGGAAATCCACCTGTCAGGACTTCAAACGGAAAATGACCGCAATCAGGAAGAAAGTGGAAAGCGGTCAGGAAATGAACTATTCAGAATGGTGTGCAATCAACTCATACAAAGGTTGGCTGAAACATTGTGACAGTTGCCGATTATCAGAAAAATACATTGTACCTATTCAGCCTTATGCTGATAGATATTATAAAGACCATATCAAGAAGAAAGGCGGTAAAAAGAAGAATGAAACAGTATCAGAAAGTGAGAAGCGTTCAGCAGCCTGAACCAAAGGTCATTGATGACTTTTCGGTTTGGGTTGCGGAGAACATCACCCCGGTATCTGAACCGGGGACGGATGAACAGCCGGGGTTCAACGGGTATGAATATGACCTGACCCAGTACACCAAGGATGAATACATCCAGTCGATTGACGAGAAGAACGCATCCTTAGAAGCGGAAATCACCAGTACACAGTTGGCGTTGTGTGATGTCTATGAAATGTTAGGTTAAGGAAGGGGTGAATGGAAATGGCAGAAGTTTATGCAAACCTGATTATCAAGGGGAAAAAGACCATCAGTGAAGTTCCTGAAAAACTCATTGGCGATGTGAAAGCGGTCTTGTCAGAAAAAGGTTTCCCGGAACTTGCGGTAGGTGATAACTGATGTTCTGTCAGCTTATCATAAAAATCTTATTCAGAAAGGATGTGAATGAAATGGCAGTAATCTATGCAACGCTGATTGTGAAGGGCAAGAAGTCCTTTGCGGATGTGCCGGAAAGAATCAGGGGACAGGTCAAGGAAATCCTGACTGACCTTGATTGCCCTGAACTGGCAGAGTAGTCAGGGAAATGTCCAAGTAACTGAAAAAACACGCTATATGACGGTTATATGAAGTCATGTGGCGTGTTTTTTCTTGTCCAAACATCACAGAAAGAAGGTAAACAGAATGAAGCAGACAATTTGTGCAGTATTTGGTGCTGTTGGTTCAGCGGTGGCAACTTTATTTGGCGGGTGGGATGCAGGGCTTGCAACCCTTGTGATTTTCATGGGGCTTGACTATTTTTCAGGCTTGGTTGTGGCGGGGGTATTCCATAGAAGTACCAAGACCGACACGGGGACACTGGAAAGCAGCACCGGGTGGAAAGGCTTGTGCAGGAAAGTCATGACCCTGATTTTTGTATTGGTGGCACACCGCCTTGATTTGGTCATCGGCACAACCTACATCCGGGATGCAGTAATCATTGCGTTTATTGCCAATGAAACGATTTCCCTTGTGGAAAATGCGGGCTTGATGGGCTTACCGCTCCCGGCAGTAATCACCAAGGCGATTGACATTTTGCAGAAAAAAGCAGAAAGAGAGGATAATTAAATGGGTGTGAAAATCTGTATTGATGCAGGGCATTATGGGAAGTACAACCGCAGCCCAGCAGTCCCGGCATATTATGAAAGTGACATGGCTTGGAAACTGCACCTGTTGCAGAAGCAGTATTTGGAAGAATATGAGGGCGTGACGGTCATCACCACAAGACCGAATCAGGCAACGGATAAGGCACTTTATGACAGGGGTGCTTGTTCCAAAGGGTGTGACCTGTTCATTTCAGACCATTCAAACGCAGTCGGCAGCGGGGTCAATGATTCTGTTGACTATGTGGCAATCTACCATTTGACGGATGACACCACAACACAGGTTGATGACATTTCAAAGGCGATTGCCGGGAAACTTGCCCCAGTCATCGCTGATGTGATGGGTGCTTCACAGGGCGGTCGGATTGTCACAAGGAAGTCAGGGAATGACCGCAATGGTGACGGTATGCTGAACGATAACTATTATGGTGTGCTGCATGGTGCAAGGATGGTGAACACCCCCGGCATGATTCTTGAACACAGTTTCCACACCAACACCAAGATGACCAAGTGGTTACTGGATGACAGCAACCTTGCAAGACTGGCAAAGGCAGAAGTGGAAGTTTTGGCTGCACATTTCGGATTGAAGAAGAAAGGTGCTGCATCCGCTGACCCTACTGCATCAGGATTTCAGGCAACCGCACTGAAAGACATGGGTGAAGCTGACATCATTGCAAAGGTTGGTGCATTGTTCACTGCTGACCAAAGAAAAAACGGTGTCCTTGCATCGGTTTCCTTTGCACAGTTCATCTTGGAATCAGGTTATGGGAAATCAGAACTGGCACAGAACGCCAATAACTGCTTTGGCATGAAGTGCAGCCTGTCCGGGAATACATGGGAAGGTTCAGCGTGGGACGGTGCAAGCAAATACACCAAGAATACACAGGAATATGTCAATGGTCAGTATGTGACTGTTACCGCAGAGTTCAGGAAGTATCAGGATGTGGAACAGTCTATTGCTGACCATTCTGCATATTTACTTGGTGCTATGAATGGCAGCAAGAAACGCTATGACGGGTTGAAGGGCTGCACTGACTACAAGAAAGCGGTGCAAATCATCAAGGATGGCGGTTATGCAACATCCCCTGACTATGTTGAAAAGATTTGCAGCATCATTGAAAAATGGAGTCTGACCCAGTATGATGTACAGGATGCCCCGGCAGCACCTACAACCGGGGTCAGGTACAAGGTTCAGGCGGGTGCATATTCCAAACAGGAAAATGCAGCCAAGCAGGAAAAAGAACTGAAAGCAGCCGGGTTTGATACCTATATGGTCAAGGTCGGAAACCTGTATAAGATTCAGGTGGGGGCATACAGTAAAAGAGAAAATGCGGATGCTATGCTTGCCAAGGTAAAAGCAGCCGGGTTTGACGCTTTCATCACTACTGAAAACGGTGAAGCGGTTGCCACTGGAACACCCGCCAAGAAGGAAATCACCGTTGGCTGCAATGTCCGAGTCAATCAGGGTGCAAAGACTTATGACGGGAAAACCCTGAAAAGTTTTGTGTATGGCAGAATCCATCAGGTGAAGTCTATCAATGGTGACAGGGTGGCTATTACCTATCAGGGGACTGTTGTGGCAGCGGTCAGGAAATCAGACCTTACACGGGTGTAAATGCTGTTACTAATTTGTTACTAATTGACAGCATTTCACGCAATCCGACACAATCCTAAATACTGAACTTTTCAGCAAATTCAGGGGGTTTGCGGGTTGTATGTACTCATAAATTTATGGTATATTGATGCGGCGGAAACAGTCACTCCCCGTGCGGGAGTGTGGATTGAAATTTGTACGGCCACGACCAGGAGAGCGTTTATCAGCGTCACTCCCCGTGCGGGAGTGTGGATTGAAATGGCTTTATGCTCCTTACGCATCTCTCTGGTATCGTCACTCCCCGTGCGGGAGTGTGGATTGAAATAGTATTCAGCCGGCAGAAGTCAAGGGGCCGGCCGTCACTCCCCGTGCGGGAGTGTGGATTGAAATATCCAGATCAGAAGTAACCGGAACAGTTTTCGACCGTCACTCCCCGTGCGGGAGTGTGGATTGAAATGCCATTGAGATTCTCGCACTCAATACAGGGCCAAGTCACTCCCCGTGCGGGAGTGTGGATTGAAATAACATTTTCCAGCATAATCACTCTGGGCCTTACCGTCACTCCCCGTGCGGGAGTGTGGATTGAAATTCCCAGGCCTCGACGCTGCTGTTCTCCCAGGCAGTAGAAAGGAAAAATCCCGAAAGAATGTTAAGTGCAATAATAGCGCACCACCATGTTTCTCTAACGGAAGCAGGGAATACAACAGTGATTTGGTCATTTAAAAAATCATAAGGGGCATTTTCCAGTATACATACCGGATCAGTTGCAGGCCATGATCCAATGCCCCAAAGCTCCAAATCAAATGAGGTAAAATTGCCTCTCAATATATTTACAATTTCCGGTTCTTTCCAAAGTTAGTTGATTTTGCATTTTAATTCGAGCCGCAATAGCTTCC
>OFHB01000304.1_pt1 | contig 35945 bp, 72 predicted proteins | sample 1521881 | NCBI WGS metagenome assembly OFHB01 (sample SAMEA3504090, study PRJEB24116) | mouse gut metagenome | biome: mouse gut; feature: mouse-associated habitat; material: faeces | place: Denmark | collected 2011
CCAATCCAAAATTCATTATCTGTTCCGAAACGAACATCCATATCGCTACCAGCCGCACCAACAATACACCATGCTCCAATTACATCATTACGCCAGAACAAAGGCTTGCCAATCTGACCTCTATCTGCAATTTTCAACTTTCTAATCTTAGTCATTGTAAGATTATACTTGTTATCTACTTTGGGTTTTCGCATTTCATAATCCTTTTAATCCTAAATGCTCTTTCCAAAAAATCATTTCCTCATTTGTACACTTGAAAAAGTATGAACATTCAGAATGGACATGATATACTCTTACATATTGATCTTCTGCCAGTACATTAAAAACTGTAATAAAATAGTTTTCTTCCACAATGGAAATATCAATTCCGCATAGTGCTTTACTTAATTCTTTCAAGTCCAGCTTATCATCACTTATTTTAACCATAATTGCCACCTATTGACTATGTTGTTATTTAGAAGTATTTATTTATCGCCTACAAATTCACGAATAGGAGATTCTTGCCAATTATGAGGCCGCTTTGCTAACACCTCTACACGACTTGCTCCACATCGAGGACAGAAATTAAATTGTCTTTCAACAGGAAACCGATAGCTGCCTCCAGCCATAACAATTCTTGTTCCATGTCTATCTATCTCATAAGCTGCCAATCCAAAATCAAAGCGTTCACAAAATTCACACATTTTATTACCTCCCCACTATTTATTATACCAATGTGTTCCTTTAAAATCATAATCTTTACAAGTATTGGCAGTAATATCAGGATGCCGCTCTTTCTGATCCATGTCTAAAGAACCATGAATGCGACAATGTGAAGCATTATACCCACAAAAAGTAGTTGTATAATAATTTTTACAATCATAACACCACTTTTTATCTGACCTAAGTTCTTTATCACACATTTTCACATTCCTCCATTAATTTTTTCACTCGCTCAATTTCTTCTGCGGAATGCGGTGTGCCGCCAGCATTCATCTGAACATACCATTGCAAGACTTCTCTCTTTGTCTTGAGATCATTTACATTGAGTTTCATGCTATGCCGAATTAAATCTGTTTCTCCTTCAAATTCAGAATACAGCAAACCAAATACACGAATCTCATTATTCATAAACCTTTGAATAGCTGTAATCCGCTGGAGGCCATCAACGCACACAAAATCGCTATATCCAGTCTTTTGTCGAATGCTATGCCAATATGGATCATTAAAATAAAGTATACGTCCAGTCTTGTCACCCTGAAGAATGAACTCCAAAAATTTGATTTGTTGTTCCTCAGTCCAAACATGACCTCTCTGGAAATCTGGATTAAGCTGCAATCCCTGTTCTTTAACCAGCTTATCAATCCATTCAACCATGTATTCCCATGACATATCAACTTGATATGATCCATCACTAATAAACTGTGGAATATCTCTAAACCTCATTTTGTTCAACCTCTTCATATTCTAATTTATAGTTCATAAGCACACTGAGATTTCAGGATTATCAATAATATTTCCTACAACCTCACAACTAATAAAAACATTTTTGTTCTTTTTTATTGAAACATAGTTTGACAAAGTTCCTACTATATTTTTAGAATTTAATCTACGACACAAAAATGCACTTTTATGATATTCACACACAAACAAAGCAATGGTAGGTTCTCTACCGTCCACATTCCAACTTACTTTAAGAATATCACCTTCAAAAATTTTGGTATTATTATTGTCATTAATCCCAACATACTGCCCAACCGTTGAAAAATCAACTTCTATAAGTTGAGATTCAAAATGAGGATTATTTTCATAATATTCTGCTTCATCCCAATCACGTGTATCAGGTATATATCTATCAAATATAATAATATACGATTTATTATCATACTGAACAAATCCACCATAAACCCATTCGCTATTATTCAAATTTTTCCCACGAAAAAGGATTTTACGATTCATACTTACACACCTACCCAAATCCTATAATAATCACAAAGATCATAAAAGGCTCGAAGGCTATCATTAACACATTCAAGTGCTGGATTAAAGCCATTATAACCACCATCCAGTAGAGCATCTTCACGCTTACCTTCATCTGGATCGTTCAACACACCAATATAATATTCCAGACTATCATAGTCACTTTCAAAGTTCCACCAATCATCCTTGACCAATCTTTTTATTTGATCGTAACAATCTTTTAAAGCCTGAAGTGTGGCCTTGCATGACTCTAAATCCTCGCCACCATTATTAATTATCTCACGCAAAGCCTTACCGTGAAACTCTAACTTATATTGCCATTCCATTTAACATTCTCCCCTTATTCCAACTCTATGACCAATGCTCTTCACTACGCCTTTTTATAAAACCACGTAATGATTGCAATGCGGATTTCGCAATCAAGTTTGATACTTCCAAAAGCATATCGCTTTCATGAATTGTCATATAAAAGTCCCCCTGCTTCAATCAGTAATTGCTTATGGTCATTTGCTATTTTATCATCAATCACCATTTCAAGCAACTGATTTAAAACAGTTCCAATTTTCTTTCCGGGCTTATACCCAAGCTGGATCAAATCATTACCATTGATAGCCAAATCCTTCAAGGTAAAACATTCTTCCTGATATTTTTGTGCTATCAGGATTTCTTGCATCATCTGAAGAATTTCAGCTTTGTGTAAGCGATCTCCGTACAACTGCTCTTGGGCAGCATAATCAGCTTCTTTTACATCCATTAGTCGTACAAACTGTTCTTCGCCCAGCTTATTCATACAACGGCGAATTACTGGCTTACGTGGTTCAATCGTTCTATCATGGGCTTCTACAAGCTGCGTTACCAACTTAACAGTCTGATTGTCGAATCGCAGTTCTCGCAAGGACTTTTCTGCTATATCTCTACTGATAGCAGCATGACCATAAAAGTGTCCTACACCACCGTCCATTGTATAACACAGCGGCTTACCAATATCATGATACAACAACGCCAGCCTAACATAAAGGTCTTTAGGTGCAACTGAAACAGCATACACGATATGATCCCAAACGTTTCTATTATGATGAGGATTGTTCTGCTTAAATCCAATACACCGTTCAACTTCTGGAATACAAGCTGCCAGTACATCAGGATAACAGGCCAGCGTTGAATAGCAATCACCCATCAGAATGTCGCATAGTTCAGAATTGATTCTTTCAGCGGATATATGCTGGAGTAGATACCGATAATCTCTCATAGCTGTTTCAGTTTGTGGCTCAATGGCAAATCCTAACTTTGATTCAAACCGCATAGCACGAAGGATACGTAATGGATCTTCCATAAAACGCTTATTCGGATCGCCAACACAACGAATCCATTTATGCTCCAAATCAAACTGCCCATCATAAAAGTCTCTGATTTTTCCACTAATATCAGCAGCCATCGCATTGATAGTAAAATCACGGCGCATCAAATCTTCTTGAAGTGTACCTACAAACTGGACGGAATCAGGATGCCGATGATCTGTATACTCACCATCTGTCCGATATGTAGTAATTTCATACGCTACATGATCGACTATAACAGTCAATGTTCCATGCTTGAGGCCAGTTTCAATAACATGATAGCTGGCAAAACATTCCTTCATCTGCTCTGGAAGTGCATTGGTACAAATATCCCAATCATGCGGCACATGATTAAGTAGAAAATCACGTACACAACCGCCCACCACATATGCTTCGTATCCCGCATCCAGTAGAATTTTCATCAGATGCTTTGGAGCATCTGGAATATTAATTGTTTTTCCCATATATTTCAAATACTCAATCCAAGTAAAGACTTTTCTTCAGATGTAAGTTTTGCTAATGCAATTTCACGCTTAGTCTGTTCTATGTTTGCATTTTCTAAAGTAATTGAGGTTGCAAAATTACTATCAAATACACGAATATTACGCCCCTGAAGCATATTGCGAAAGAAATTTACACGTTCCTCTGAATTTAAATCCCATGTTCCAGATTTAATATCAAGAGATATAGCTACTTTAGGTATAGCTTTTGTAGGTTTAGGAATATCAGTACAAATCTTTTCAAATCTAAGTACATAAGAACATTTATCTGCCAATGCAAAAGCTATATCATCAATGTACCCTTGATATATTCCAAGATTCTTAGTCGATCTGCCTTCACAGTCACCTTCTGTTGTTACTCTCCAAAGTCCATACGGATTTTTATAATCTTTACTTGTAATCATATTGCCTCCTATATAAATTATTTTTCCACTAAGCAACGCAGATCATATTCCATTTCAAGAAGTGCGATACAATGCTGAATACCTTTACAATATGCGTCACAAATATCCTGCGAAGAAAACTTTGACATTACAGATTCATCCAAAAGTTGCCGCATCTTTTCCAGAGGCCAAATAAACTCATCACCATTCTGCGGCTCTTCCTCATTAGGTTTGACTTCATCAGGAAGTTCCTCGAAGTATTCTTGTAATTCCTGTTCAGTAACTACAACCTGATCCCAAGGACTAAACGGTGTCGGCTGCATTCCTTCTACATATAGATTCATCACAAAAAGATAACCTTCGTCTAAAGAAGTCATAGGTTTTCTTACCATATGTATAGGAACCCAAATTGAAGGAGCAAACATATTACCAAATTCTTTTACAACAGGTTTCTTTTCACGAAATTTTGTTCTCCAAAGATACATTCTGTTTCACTTCTTCCCAATAATTTTAATTTCAACATAAACATTATAAAAATTTGAACACAATGTCATAACAGTTCCTACGGGAAGTTCAATATGTTTTTTTGCATGACGAATAGCTGCTTTAACGCTACATATTTCTTTACTATGAGTTGAACAACCACATTTGTTTTTATCTAACAATCCTAATTTGATAGCATCATCCCAATTAAACCATTTATTTTCTGAATCAAACCACCAATGCACTCCATTTACTGATTTTGAAATAGTAAGATTTCTATAAACTTGATAACGAAAAGTGTCTTTGAAACTACTATGATTAAACCGCGAACCTTTAGGATTAGAATATTTCACACGAATTATATTTTTCATTTTATACTCCTACCACAACAAACAAAAATTTCTTCCCCCACTTAATCATCATACAATCTGAAGTGTTTAGTGTAATATTCAATTTAGGATTATTTCTGCGAACTTCATTCGTTGAAGAAACAATTCCCGCTTCTTTAAGTATTGCTGGCAAATATCTTGTGACTGTAAATAGTGTTTTTGGTTTTTCATTCTGTTCCCAATCATTATGATTGAATGCAAGCAATTCTTCTGGAGCAACTAATGGTGTTCCAATTACAACATTTAAAAACATAGTCATCTCCTAATTTTCAAACCAATCATTGTGCCACCATCCACCATGCCATGTTTGATGAATAGTAACAAACTCCATCCATCGCCATTCCCCATTTGCTTCAATAGGAAATAATGCAAATTTCTTTACAGTACGTTCATCACCACAAAGATTTCCAAGCCACCTCATAAAATGTCTCCCATCCTAATAGCCTCCATATTAGCCATCATTGTAAATTCCTCAATACGTTTATAGTCTGGCTTCGGAGGAAGAACCGTATGTTCCTTGGCATAGTTCATTCGTTTTTCCAGATCACTTACCATATCAAAAAATTCCTGTATATAAGTTCCATCAGCATTTTGATATGCACCATTACGAATAGACATAAGCAGCGGAATATCTTTTTCACGATAAGTTGAAAACTCACCGCTTTCCAGCAAATCAATACACGTCAAATACAAACGGATCAAGTGCATAGCGTGTTTATTAAGATGTTCCTCATCCTTCTTATGATTACGATGGTTCAGTTTATCATATGTACCAAGGACGTTGCCAAGTTCATTCATAATACTGTTAAACTCACGGGCTGGATAATGTGTCAAATAAATATCAGCAAAGATTTCCGTATCATAATCCTCACGTTGACTTTCCGCTGTATAAAGAACAATACTACCCTTATCAAACTGTGTATACTTTTCTTCAAAATGCTTCATGGAACTTTTCATAGAATTAAGTGTATGTTCTTCTTTCTTGGTCTGAGACACACGATCACGTGCTACAGCACATTCCAGCCTCCGAAGTTGCTGGTTCGCATAGCCACCAAAAGACCCAACTGCTTTTTGAGACAAGAACATTTTCCGCTCATCAACCATCATTTTTCCAATAGGATGATAAAACACATAAGTTTCAGGCCGACAGAAAAGCATCTCAATCGTATTTGGATTACAGTTTTCCAGTAGGCTAATCAGCTTATTAAAAGAATAAATAGTTGTATCTGTCTGTTTATCAAGAACTTGTTCAAAATTAGAACGTCCAACTAAATCCTTTCGTGAATTAAGAGCGCAACCACGAATATCAATATCAGATGTAGGTTTATTTGTTCCATAAGCATGACTTCCACCGAATGTTACAAATAGCATCGACCCCACAAGATGAGGATTAGTTTGAATAAAATTATACTCCGGGCGACTAAGAACTTCTTTAATATCCATTATATTTTCCCCTCACTTATTCAACTTTGTTATCTTCAACGTATCCCCATGTAATTTCATCTGGAATATATGGGACTTTGAAAATCTCTACTCCTTTGAATCCAATTTCATTCAACCAGTCTTTTATTTTTCTCGCATCTTCAATATCCGAAAACGCATCATTGAAAAGATATGGTAGGCCATGAAATGTACCTCCATCTTTAGCTAAATAAGCAACTCTATATATGTAGTTCATTTTTCCTCCCAATCTATAAATCCGTTTACATAGTTTCCATTTTCTTTTACATGACTTAATCTTAATGCTGATATAATTCCTTCAGTATCAATATCAAACAGATTATCACGTTCTGCGTACTTCTTTTGCTGTACTGGAAACACATCTTTGAAATTTTCCTGCTGCCGCTTTGCGTCAAAATACTGCCATACATCAAATGCAGGATTGTCCGCAGTTTTCAAATAATCTACAAAAGCATCACGGATAATCCGAACCAGTTCTCCATCAGAATAATGTTCTTTAGGTGTTGCAGTATATTCAGAAAGAAAATCAACAATGGATTCTTTTGCAGTTTTTCCACTATGCTTAACAGCATATATAATACCAAGTGTTAAATTATCCATTCTAATCACTCCCGCAACAAATGATATTCACCACGAACAAGTTTACGCTGCCAGCCATCTCCTATATCTACATAAACTGCTCCGGGTTCACTTTTTACAAGGTCACAAACACAATAAACTTTTCCATATACTATTCTTCCAGATGTATCATCATCAACCAAGCAACCTACTTTGTCGCCTACCTGAGGTGTTACATTAGAATACGGTTCAAAACATTCAGGACAATAAATTTTCTTTCCGACCTCTTTCCATCCAGCCAGTTTCAGATCAGCAAGACCATGTTTGTTGTAGACAATTTTTTGACAGTGACTACAGGTACATTCAAAAAGACGTATTTCTTTAATGTTATCCACAATTTCCCACCGCCTTTACTTAATCATATCTTCATCCATAACAATTTCTGCAATTTCTACACGGCTGACCAAATCGAAATTGACATGGTTCATAAGTTTTGTAAAAGCATCTTTCTGACTTCCAGCCTGAATCGTATAGCCACGGTTTCCTCCGTTACGATAAACGATGATCGCAGAATAAGTGGTATTCAAAGAATCGGTGTTCATATTGATTTCTCCTTTATGATTATAATTGATTAAATTGTTATTGTCAAGACTTATTTGCCAGATTCTCAACATATTCTCTGGCCTCACCCAGCTTGCATCCGTAACGATCACAATACAACCTCATCGCAAGGATCGGACGGGACTTCGCTAAGATTTCCACTTGCATATTATATTCCGGGATAGCCTGTTTGATAGTTTTACCAAGCAACGCATACAGCCATTTCAAAAACTCTACCTCATGATTACGTGTGTTATAATACCCATGTGTCACATAAAAAGCCAACTCAACCTCCTGCCGGGTAACAATGTGATCGTCCATTAATACGTAGAAAATTTCCTTGCTCATAATTACTTTTCCTTTCTGACTTTAGCCAATTCTCTTTGTCTCCAGTATTCATGCTGCTCGTTCTTTTGCAAATGCCAGCACTGTTTACCAAGACAGCCTTTCCGTTTCATTTCTTTTACGGTCAATGCTCCACAATGTAGCGCACAGTAGGCCACTGGATTTTTAGGTCTGCCACCAAAGATTGTCTTTTCCATTTGAATCACCCTAATTCACAATGATTTTTCCACCAAGAACTTACATTTTGATATTGCCCATCATATTTTTCATCAAGTTCAATCGCTGCGTCATAAAATACCTTTTGATAAACGCTCAATCTGCAATTTACATATGTAGAAGTAAGTAACTCATAAATAATGCTTTGCAATTCTGATTTTTCCATATCTCCACAGCATTTTTTGATTTCATCCATGCTACTTTCTACATCTTGCATTTTCAAAATATCTGTAAATGCTGCCATTGCATTAATGCTTTTGTCCATCGTTTTTCCACCTTTCAATATGTACACTATCATATATAGCTTCGTTTTGATCTATTGGAACCAACTCCATTCTCATTCCCTGATCGTTATTAATAGAGATAAACTTTCCATAGCAATCTGCATTATAAGGATTCTTGTCAAGATACCAAAGGCCAAAGAAAACGCCATAACATTTTGCTTCTCTATTCCAAAGAACAATTCCATCATAATTTGTTCCTCTAATTTTAACATAATCACCAGTCTTGATTTCATTGCCTTCACTGTTCAAAAGTCTGGTCAACGTTCCGATCCGCTCATTCTTACTATGCCTTACCTGATACCGTTTTCTACGTTCCATCATATCCTCCTACTTTACTAACTCAGGTATATATACAACAATCATCTCATGAAAATTCTTTACGCTGTCAGTGTCACCACGTCCTAAAGCAATTTTCGTTGCCTTTTCCACAGCTTCTTTGCCATGTAATGCGTCAAATTCTTTATGTTTCCATTTATCATATGACACAAACAAACCTGTACCGCCATGATTGCTACCAAGTCCAAATGTACTAATCGTATAAAACGGTACACTGGTCATTACATACAGTTCTCCATCAACAAGTAAATACTTATTCATATCTGCTCTGGCTTGTCCAATTACAGCGGCCTTACTGGTTTTCATTCCTCTCTCACGATCAAAGTCAAACTTAAAGTATTTACTGCCATGTTCATTCCAATAAGCAAGGGCTTCGAGCGGAGTATGATACCCATATTCATCCTCACCACCAGCGCAAATGTTCCTAATGGTTGCCAATCGCCACAGTTTTCCATTATACAAATAAATCTTGCCCTGTCCTTCATAAGACCGATCCTCAAATGCAAGCCGCAGATTATCACTTGATGTTTCCGCTAATGTGATATTCACATAACCTTCACATTTACGATAACGAAGTTTCTTGCACTTTTCCGGGAGATAGTGTTCTTCATATTTTATCCACGTCTTAATTTTCATTTCAACTTTTTCCCTTCTCCGCTTTGCGGTTTATTTTTCAATGTCATACATTTCGATATGAGCATGAAGTCCATTACATTCCTTATTCTCTTTTTCCACACGCTTTTCTGCCTTCTTTAACGATCTGTATACAGCGATAATATGATAATCGTCTACACAGCCACCAGTTACAATATAGACTTGCATTTACTTCACCTCAATTTCTTTTTCAAATACAACCCAATTTTCCACATCACAATCATCACGAATAGTAGCAACACCATCAAGAATCGTAACGCAATGTTCTTCGGATTCCTGCTCACTATCAAAATTCCAATCCTTGATTGTCTGATCCAACTGTTCTTTTATATATGTTTGTGCCTTTTCTTTTTCAGTAAACACTTCAATGTTTGTTCCATTACCAAAATGAGTGTCCCAATTATCAACAACAACGTACAATTTCATTTTCAAAACCTCCATTATTTATTTCAAAACTTACATTTTGTGTTCTGCTATTTTCCGCAAACGGCCTTTACGAAGCAGAAAGATATTTATATTCCCAACGTGTCTCAATTCTTCCAATGCTGCAATAATTCTTTCTGTCCGTTTCTGTTCAAACATACTTCGCTGTGCTGGATATTTTGGCCCATACAGAAACATTGATCCACTTGCCCGATCCTGATATACAATACTGGTCATAAATCAATCCTCCTGTGAATTTTCCGCTCTAACAATACGTACCAATTCAGACAGACAATCAAAGACCTTTTCAGAACACTTTCCATTCTTTGATTTCCAGAATCGAACATTAACCAATCCTTCAGGTGTAACAGTAACATGAATCAACTTATCATTTATCCAACCTTGAGTTTTAATTGGACAGTTTATATCATGCTGACGGAAAAGGTAATTAACAATCTTATATGTACGGCTCTCATAGCGGCTCTTGTAAAAAATTATATCACTGTTTTCTAATGTTCCACCATTACGAATAGTCTCATATGCTGCTGCAATCAACTTTTCCGTTTCGGCCTGTCTTTCTTCCAGAAATGCCTTATCCTCTGCTTCTCGTTTTGCATTACGCTCCTGTCTGATCTGCTCCCGCTTCTTCATACAAGCCTTACGACTTTCCCAACAATCATCAATCAATGTAGGACAAATATACTTTAGATACTCAATCCATATTAACTGAACATGATCCTGCATCTCGATTTTCCGCTTGATAAAGTTAATAAATGTGTCCTGTGTTTCAATGCCATTTTTCTTAACTATACCAATTACTTCTTCTGTACTATAATCTGCATTAAGTGTTCCAAATTCCATTGCAATTTTCTGTTCAGGATAGCGCACATAAATCATACAATAGCTATTCCACTGGCTCTCTACTACTGGTTCACTACAATATACACAGCCTTCTACAAGCCGCATATTTTTATTGTGATATGTGATGCTATTACCGTCTTTCTTGTAACAGATAGTTCGCTGTTTTTCCAGCATGGTATCTAACTCTTTCAACTTCATCTTACTTTACCTATCCTTCCTGCGCCTTTTAAACGCCATAATCAATACAACCAAGGATTTCTTTCAGATTACTAATCTTGTAATACTGTTCCTTTGTGTAATTCTTGTTGTGGGACTCCAGCCAATTTATAAGGGACTCGACATACAAATACATATCGCTCCAGCTTTCAAAACTCCAACCACAAGCTGCCAGCTTATCATGATTGATCGCCAATTTAATATCATCCATTTTTCCACAACTCCTTTAATTAGTGTGCTTCACCATAGTAAATGTCTGGCTTACTGGTTACGTTATAAATCCAGCTACCGCAACGAACAAGTAATGCTTCTTTTCCATAAATCTTTTTCATTCCTGCAATGCTACCTGTTACACTAAAATTCGGAAAATCGCTCAATTTCAAACGTTCTTTATCTTTTATGTACACTGTTTTAACTCTCATTGTCTGCGTCCTCCATGTCCATCAAATATCCATCCGTCATACAATGCGGACAACCTCTAAATGTTTCGCCTCCAGGCTTAACCATTTTTCCAGCTTCTAAAAGTTTTGTTTCACCGTTCTCCCATTGAATAAGAAGGGGAATATCATGCTCTGCCTTAAATACTTTTCCACAATTATTACACCCAATCATTTTTCCAGCCTCCAATTTATAATTTGTGGTATTAAATTTCTGGATATAATTCAAGTAAAACCTCACACGTTTCAATATTTTCTATTGTGATATGGAGTGCTTTACCACCATTGGCAATACGATATGCGTAATCTAATGCGTCAGCCTTACAATTAAAATCTTTCTTTCTGGAACTACTCACATAATACACATATACCCTAAACATTTCGTAACCTCCTTATTTAAGAATCCTCATGCACAACAACTCGATTTCAGGATTAAAAAATGCTGCGTGGTATTCATCCCAACTATGGAAGAATCCGTTATTAAAAGTACCGTCTTTTTTCCACTCTGCATAAATCAGTGTCATGACTTCCTCCTTCTCCCCGTATAGCCGATAGGACAGCTTTTTCCGTTATTGTTACTCCTGTGTTTCGTTGTCTGTAATGATAAGCTGCTCTCCAGCTTCAGTATGATTTTCCGCTTCGCTGTCCTGATCCTGCTCCTGTGCCGCCTCCTGTTCCTGTGCATCATCATCCTGTACCAGAACGCCAGCCAGTTCCCGCATGATCCGTTGCCGTGTCTGAACCGCTCCGGGCTTTGCGCTGCCACTACCAACAGTCTTGTTATAATCGTCAGAGTCAGAAGGATTTCCGCTAAAGAAAGATTTCAATGTCTGGTTGATCTCATCCTGTGTCTTTTCTGCTTCTACTGCCAGATAGCAATAGTAAGCACAACTAACAAAGTGCGTCCGTGTCTTTACCGCACGAAGGACTTTCTTATTCTCAACGGGATCAAGTTCATTCAGGAAATTCAGATAAGCATCAAGGCCAGACTGGATTTTTCCAATAGTTTCATCGTCAGTCACAACGGACTTTGCCCATTCACGGAAAGATTTTGTGGAGAAGTCAGGATTTTCCACGGTTGCCATATGATAAAGCTGCATAGCAATGTTTTCATCTGTAAACCGCCGTTTTCCTGCCGCCGTGACAACGTTCTGGATAGCGTCATGCCCTGCAAGCTGCTGGAATACTACCAGACAAGGCGTGTTTACTCTGGTCAATTCAACCGCTGTCAGCGGCTTGCCGTTGTTCAACCGTCTGAAAAACTCCCTGATTTCCTGCTCTGTCATATCCTCATAGTAGTAAATTGTAAGTGAATACTCATTGATACGATCCTGAACCCATTCAGGCAACTGGCTAAACGTCATGCCGCTAATGTCCTCCATTTTTCCGTCATCGTCATAAACGGGAGGTGTATCAGGAACAAGGGCAAACTCATCATTCAGAAATTCACAGATAGCATTACTCCGCTGCTTACCATCCAGACTGTCATAAATCTTGTTTTCGTCACGTGTAAAGTACATAGCGGGGATCGCATACCCATATACCATGCTGTGAATCAGGAGGGATTTCTTTTCTACGTCCCACACAAGGCCACGCTGCACCGCATTGTCAAAGTTCACATTTCCACGCTTCATCTGATTAGCAAGAGTCTTTGCTGTCCACTGTACATTAAGTCTATTCATGATATAATTCTCCTTTTATTTGTTATAATTTGATAGGTTTTCCGCTATAATTGTTACTGATCTTTCCGCTTGCGTCTGTCTATAATTTCTTGTAACCGTACCTCCTTACCCTTCCGCAATCGTGTCTCGCCTTTTTTAATGCGTGTCATTTTTCCAGCTTCTAAAAGTTTCTGATCCATACCGTTGATCTTTGCGTGTCGCCGCATAGTAGCAGAATAGGATTTTTCCGTTGTCCGTGTTGAATTACACAATCCAAACCGCTCTTTATATTCTGCTATTGTCATGCTGTGATTTTCTTTGACGTGACTTCCCAACCGCACAAAGGATTTTCCGCAAATGTGACATATCACTTTTCCCTGATCGTCATATGCAATAGTCCCTGCTTCTGGAATGCTGTGTATCTTTCCACCGCTTTTGAAATACTTATAGCAACCTTGACACAACCCGCCGTATTTTCTACCTGTGATAGTTTTTCCGCATTGACTACAAACCATTTTCATCAATCCTCTGCATAGTAGTCTGATAATTTTACAAAGTATCTTCCCGCATAAAAGAATGACTTTTTATGATCGCTCTCCATGCAAACTTCAATACAAGGAACGCCGCAAATAATGTATGTCATTTTTTCACCACCCTATTGATTATATTGTTATTTATCTAACCTGTTACCTCCAGCGGCCTCCCATATATGGAATGATACGATCATCAATCCGCAATAGATAAAGGTTGATGGAAAAATTTCTTCCCACGGCGCACCACAATCTGACGCTCCAGCTTTACCCAAAACCAGAAAGAAGAATATCACTATTGCCCAACCTGAAATAGTCCGCACGATCTTCTCTATCTTTTCCGCTGTCTGGTCAAATTTTTCCCATTCCTGTTTGCTACACTTTTCCACGTTTCCACCTCCATCAACAAATACCTCTTTGATTTTTCCAGTTCTGTCCATAAAGGCCACTATCATTTCCAACCTGATATATGCCTTCGATCTGTGTTAATGCCTTTTTGATTTTTCCTTCAGTCCGTGTATGAAGTTCTGCCCATTTATTAATGTCAACTTCCTCCAGACATTCCATATATGCGTGATACTTTCCGATCCCATGCTCAATATTCAAATACTCTGTGATACGCCGTGTTCCTGTTGATTTTTCCGCATTGGCAACATTTACTTCAATGTCTTGCACCGTTTTCAAAATGTTATCAACCAAAAATTTTTCCATATTAGTTTTCCCTTCTGCCTTTTGGCCTTATTTTTCCGCATTGGCTATGCTACTTGATATGTAGGAATACTAACCGATCCAGAATACTTATAAAGAACAATGTCCTCTGCATTTCCTCCTGCTACTTTTGCTATTTCCTTTTTAATACCTTCATCATCCCATGACACGCAATAGCAAGCACAACCATTAATTTCTTCTGGACTTGTTGGCTCCGTGTCGCCTTCGTGAACAATCCACTCTGATCCCGTGTTAAAATACATTGTTTCAAATGCTTCAAGACTTTCCTCTGTCCATTTTTCCACGGGATAATATACGTTGTTCCATTCACCTTGACAGCAACCACGAATTTCTTTACAGTCCCATTCTTCGCCCGTTACGATAGAAAGAACGTCAACCAAAATTTGATCTTCCTCACTACTGCTGCACTCACTATACTGAAGGACAAGTTTCCTCAATTTTCCGATCTGACGTGTACTATAGGATTTTCCATCATCCCGCCACAACTGGTTATTAATGGCCTCTGTGACATTCTCATAAATTGCATAGCTACTCTTTTCCATAACGGCTTTAATATCGTTTGCCAGTTCTCCAGCGTCAAGACATTCCTTCACACGATCAAACAAGCTACTTGTACGCCGTTCATAGTCCCTGTTTCCACATACATTAATGTATTCTGTACCCATACCATCATCTTCAAAAATGCTGCTATCCTGATAGGCAGGATTGATTTGTCTTGCATAGATTTTCATAGCTTTAACCTCCATCATTTTTCCGCATTGGCCTATATTGGCATGGAATAGGGCTTTTTGTTGCGGATAAACCCTTTAGAACCGCCCCCATTTTTCCAGCGTCAAACTTCAAAATTACAACGCCTTAAATCATTCTTTGCTTCTTCCAGTGTTTCAAATACAGATACATGATAGATAAAATCATTATCATAATCCGCTTTAATCATAACCCTGTAACCCTTTTGCCGTTTGCTTGCGCCTTTATATGGATATGTATTGACTTCCTCAATGATCCCCGTGTTACCGCATTCTGCATTATGATAAACCATCATTTTTCCTCCCTTGCATTATCAGGATATAATTCCATATCAAGGAGAATATAGCCGATTGCCTGTAATACTGTGCTTGCTTCGTCTGTTTCTATACCATTATCAATCAGGCATTTTTCCGCCGCTTTAATTTTGCTATTCTCAATCATAATCTTCCTCCATATCAACTGTTAGCTTCATTTCCCCGTCATTACAATTAATGTAAATAACAGTTTTTCCACCTTCGGAAACAACGTTATAATTAATATTGTCATATTCCAGATTAGAAAGAATGTTATTAAATACCTCTTGACGTTTCATGTTATTCTCCTTAATTTTCCGCTCTGGTTAGCAAGGAATAGCGGCGAATAGCGGCTCTCCTGTGCGTCTGTCCTGTAGTTCGTATGTATCGCCGTCACAGATAACGGCCATTCTTCCACGTTTGCACACGATCCCCATTTTATGAAGGGCGTATAGAAACGCTCTTTTCTGATCTGTTGCGCTTGTCTTAAACTCACCCATTTTATAAGAGGTATTCCAATACCAACCTTCGCCCTCAATATTCAATGCGTCAATCTGTCTAATTTCAAACTTTTCCATTTTTCCAGCCTCCAACTTAAATATCAGAATAATAACAACCATTTTCTTGAAAATCTTTTTCTTCAAATACTGTATGTCGAAAATACTCTTCTAAAACTGCGTCTGGTACATCTTCAACATTTTTATATTCGTTTTTATCGCAAATTTCTTCAAAAAATACTATACGTAACATTTCAATTTGCTTAATGTCTAATTCTTCAAAAAATAACATTTTCCAACCTCCAATTTAATAAATGAAGTTTTCTCTGCCGATATATTCTCCCGCTTCATAGTCTTGATCTTTATACCCTGAAAACCATGTTAAATCGCCGTGTTTTTCCTGTAGGTCTATCAGTTTTTCCATACAATCTTCTTCACTGTTGCCGCCCACGGTAACGGTAAAACCGTCCTCATATTCACCACATATTCTCCACGGCTCAAGAATACAACTATCAATATCTGAAATAGTATCATTGTAAATCATGATTTTTCCTCCCTGTTACCCAACTACAACAACAACCGTATCTTCTGGATTGTACTTTTTCCCGTGGTATGGCTTTACTGCAATATTGAAAAATTCCTTGTTTCTGTGCTGCTGCTTATTAATAAGGTTTACCAGATTTTCCGCTTCATCTTTATTGACATAGTAACGGCGCATTGTAGCAACCTCCATTAATACATGATTTTAATTTGCTTGTTTCCGTCTGATATGGCATTCTGTAATTTATCCGCAACGCTAACAAGCTGCTCCGATCTTAAATTCATAAAACCCGCCGCAATTCCAGCGTTTTCTTCTTTCTCCGCTTGACTTTTAAGGTTTTCCGCCGTCTTATTTAATTCTCCGATAATCCATGAAATTTCTGTTACTGTGAATTTTTGCATAATAAACCTTCCTTTTGTCGCTTCGCAAAATGCGCCGTGATTTTGTCCTCTGGTTTAACTGTTATGGTATAATCAGGTATTCCCGCAACTGTTACGCTCCGTTTTTCCTGTAGTGCTGCTATGGCCTCTTTGCACGTCCTGAAGGCGTTTGTGCTATAGGCATACACGCCGTTGACCATGACGTTGATTTTCCGATACACTCTAAACCCGTACATTTTCGGCCTCCATTTCAAACCTTGCACCAAAACAGATATAGACTTGACTTTTCTTCACATTAACGGGATCAACGCACGTTTGCGGTACGTTCAATTTTTCCGCTTCTTTTTCCGTCAATAATTCATGCGCTATCAGGCTATAGCCGTTTGGAATTTTTGCGCCGCTTTTATGTTCACGCTTATATAACCGTTTTCCGTCATACTCTGGTTTGACTCTATAGTATTTCATTTTTCCGATCCTCCTTAAAATGTCGCCCTGTCATATTGACGTTGTGTTATTTCTCCGCTTTTGCATAGGGAATCAATGAAGCAGCTCCACTCAAATTGTACTTTGCAATAATCCGCTCTTCGTGCCTTGAGATATGCGCCACGATCCCCGTTATAGCAAGCCTCAATAAATGCGCCTTTAATTTCTCTGATTTTCATTTTTCCAATACCTCCCATTAAACAGCTTTTCCCGCTTTTACGTCATTTCTCCAGTTTGTCACTTCGTCAATAATGGGCTGAAGGGCTTCTTCCAGTGTATAGCCGTACTGTGCAAGATACTTTTTTAATTGATCGCTTGTGCAAGTGTATTTCTTGTTTCCCGTTTCATTTTCAATATAGCCGTTTGTCATTTCCACGAATGCCGCCCATACAAGGGAACGAATAGAACGGCGGGAATTTTCCAGATTAACAATCAATAAACTTTTCCCGTTGCCGCCGTTTGTATGCCGCTGTACAATGTCGAATTGATCCATGATACAATCCCGAAAATAGCCGATATTTAACCGCATATTTCCAGTATTGAGGAAGTAACTGTCAAGCGTGTTAAAAGTCAAGTTTTTGTTTGTCATGGTCAAAACCTCCATAAATTTTCCGTTGTGGTTTATAGGTGTATGGGATAGGGCTTTATTTGTGGCGGGAAAACCCTTCAGAAAACCGCCTTGATCTTTACGCCGTCAACTTCTCCACAAATTCTTCAATCAGGGCTTCAACTTTTTCCTGTTGCTGCTCAAATGTCAAATTGTAATTGCTCCAGATTGCAAAGGCTTTTTGATCGTACTCACAGCAAAGGTTATAATCTGTTTTGCGGCCTATGGGTGCATAGCCTGTTGAAATAATCACGTCATGAATGTAATAATAATCACACGCCCAACCTTCGGCCCTTGTGCTATATGCGAAGGGATCAACAGTCCGCAAAAGGTTTTGAAGGTTGCAATAGCCCACACAATAAACGGGATCGCCCATTTCCCGGATTGCCTTTTTTGTTGTTTTGTATTTCATGATATACCTTCACTTTCTCCCCGTTTTGCCGATAGGACAGCCCATAAACTTTATTGATTATATTGTTATTTGTTGCACACGCATAACTTGATCTAAATAAACCCGCATACCGTTAGCCCGGAAGAATGTCCTCCCCGCTGCTGTCTCGCTGATTTTTGCCTTGTGCCACTTTTGCGGCTTCGTGTCAATAATGGAATACCTCCAGTAAACAAGGGGATCAAAACCTTCTTCAATATGTACTTCGATCCCGCCAACGTTGCACATACTATAAACGCCGTGAATGTTAATATTTGCGGGTTTCATTGTTTGGCCTCCTTCGTCCAACTTGCAAGGGCTTTTTTCAAGGGTATATAAATAGTGTCATAGCCGTTACACTCTGGAATGAATAAATCAATAGTATACTCTGCGCTGTCAACTATAGATTGCTCTGCCATTCTGGAGGATCGTACTTCTTCGCCGTGGTTTAATGCCAACAATGCACCATAGGCAATTTTATAAATGATTGCCTTTTCTGGTTTTGTTGTCTTGCGCCGTGTGTCGTTGCTGTTGCCGTTTTCATATGTGCGAATCATGATAGTTTCACTCATAGCTTCGGCAATTTCTTTTAATTCGGCTTCGGTTTTTACTTCTCGCTTTTCAGGCTTCGGCTCTGATTTAATCCAAACATTAACAGTTTTACCATTGGAGAAATTAACTTCAATCCTGTCGCCCAACATACAAAAATAATCGTAATGGTTGACAGTGCTTCTATAGATAGGATAACCCGCTCTTGCGCTTGCTTCTTCGTCTTTTTTGTACTCCGTGGGAAATAATGCGGTAACGGCCTCCCATGCCTCAAAACTTGTTTTAACTGTCATTTTGAAAACCTCCATATAATTGATTAAATGGTTATTTTATGCTATGGGATAGGGCTTTTTTTATCAGTGAAAAGCACCTTCAGAAAAACACTTGATTTATAGTCACGGTATGGCCTCCGTCAACTTCTGTTGCGGTTTATATGGCAAAAATACCGTTGTTCAATCGTTTGTGTGACGTTTTAATTATCGCAGTATTGCCACAACTGCCATTTTGATCTGCTATGCTCCAATAGCCCTGTAAACGCTGGAATAAATAGGATCGCTTTTGCTTGTGTCAAGCAGCCCTTCACGTATTAGATCGTGAGGTTGTCTGTTGATAAACTCAAGCGGTATCAACTCCGCCGCCGCTGTGCCGTTGTCCCTTGCGGTAACTAAATGATACTACACGATAACAAGAAAGTCAATAATAAATTCGTTTCAAAATTGCACAAAAAACAAAAGCATATTTTGTGCATTATTGACTATATTGTTATAATGGCGGTTTTGGCCTGTGCTGCTGAATGTGGGCGGATCGTGGCGAAGGGCATTGTAACGGCCTGTAATGGGCTTTAGGGAGGTTTTGATGGTTTAGCCGTGTCTGTATACGTCTGGACTGCTGAAGGCCGTTAAATGGCTTTATATGGGCTTGTGTGGGCTTCTGTATATGGAGAACGTCAAGACGGCGAGAAACTGCCCTAAATGCGATAGACACGGCGACACGGTATATATAGCACTCCAGACTGGACAAACCCGCCGCACGTCCTCCAGACGATCCCGGACGGCCTCCCGCCGTGGCTGCTGTCCTCCTTGCGTTTGTTCGGTTTTTGTGGTTTGGCGAACAAACCCGCCCAAAATGGGGACAAACGGCCTCCCGCCCTCCGTCCGATCCATCCCGTGGGCGTGGGGCGTGGTTTACATTCTGAAGGCGTTTTATTTTTGCCAAAAAGGTAAAGTACACCTACTCAACATCCAAACCGCAAAATTGTCATCGGAAGTGTCATCGTGATAAATCCCTAAAATGGCACACTATTATACAATCAGGATCATGCCCAAAATCAGCTACAACCAGCTTTTGATCAGACTGGATGCCGATGAAAACTCCCTAAATAGGGAATTTTGTTCCCGGTCACTTCGATAACAACAAAAATAGGCCAAAAATAAAATAACAAGAAAGTCAAAAAAGTGTTGACTTCCTTTGCCAAGGCGTGTATAATAGATAATAGAAAAGCACCTAAACTTGGGCGTTTTTGATTTGAAGCAAATAAGCACTTAGTCAGTAATAATGGAGGTCTTTACGATGACAGAAAATGAAATCACTAATACTGGCGAAATGAAAGTTACATTTGCTCCTTGGATTGAGCAACTGCTTGAAAGTAAATCTACTACCGCTGTACACAAAGTAGCTGCTCCCATTATGGATCAGGACTATGTAGAACAGGAACATTACAATCATAATCCTACCGATCCTATTAGATCACTGGAAGATGTAGAACGGCTGAAAAATTATTTTCTGAATCGTAAAGGTTGGATGAACAACAACATCCGGGACTATGCCTATTTCGTATTCTCTTTGAATATGTCCAGACGGGCGGGGGATATATTAGCACTTCATGTATATGACATTCTCAATCCAGATGGGTCTTTTAAAACACACGTGACATTTGAACACGAGCAAAAGACCGGGAAGAAGTCTGTGGTGCTTTTAAACACTAAGGCCAGAGAAGCATTGACGCTGTATTTTAATGCTCTTGGACAGTACAAAATGTCTGATTGGTTATTTCCTAATGGTAAGAATCCAACTGAACCTATGTCTGTAGATGGGATGCGGCGTATGCTCCAGAGGGCGGCAAAAGCATTGAATATTGATATGCACATGGGAACGCACTCATTGCGTAAGACTAATCCATATCATATGATTTCCAGCAGTACAGATACGCAAGATGAAGTTATGGTGTCACAATTTTTACAGCACAATAATATTAAAACCACCTATCACTATATTAAGCGTAGTCAAACTGAAATGGATGAGTTTATTGAAAACCACGGCATATAACTTGGTGGGCGGTATAAATGCAGCTTGCCAACTGCCTACGGCAAGTTGCCTTCGCTGTCATTCACTTGCCTACGGCAAGTTCATGAGTAATATAAACAATGATTTGTAGTTGCCCTCCAGAAAAAAGTCCTGAAACAATCCTAAATTAGCTTAATTTGGCGGGATTCCTGTATGCACCAAAAGGCCATAATATTATATATATTTAATTATGGCTAAAAAGTGCATAGCAAAAAACGCTGAAAGCCTTGTGCCACAACGGTTTCAAGGATTTTTAGAGGTAGGGCAACTACGATGATTTTGAAAGGAGTGTAAAAAATCGAGAGACAGGAAGTAAAACTAAAGCGAGGAATTTACAATGAAAATGTGCTGGTAGATAAAGTATGTTCTGAAGCACAACGGCGATCATATCATCGAAAAGAAAAATTTGCCAGTGGAAAATATCAGAGTATGTTTTTGGATACATTGGCTCGATACTGTGATTATGAGTATGATATGTCAACCAAGAAGTATACTGTGCTGGAGGTCTACAAATATCCAAAGTCATTGTATGATTCCAAAATTCATAAGGGTATTTACCAGTATCTTGCCCCGCTGATATTGTATGAAGTTCTTTTTGGTGAGGGGTATAAGGATCGCAAGGCTGTAATTACATCAATGGATTTAGCCCAAGTTGTTAGCATGGTAAACTCAAATTATACCAAGATGAAGTATAATCAAGATTCGGTTGTAATTGATACAGACTTTGATGCAAATATTCTTTCAGAGTATTTCAATAAGGCTGATAATCGAATTGATGATTATATCAGGCGGTGTATCAAATATCTGGCTGCAATGAATTGTGTAATCTATAATGAGACACACATGATAGGAATTATGCCAAAAACTGCCGAGATTGAAAATGGTCATATCTTGGTTGAACAGGCTCAGATCAGAAAAGCTACCGATGACGAAATGAAGCTGTACTCAAAGCTGGTTGAAAAGGCCAGTCGTAAAGCAAAGATTCTATCGGATAGTGAAAAGTGGTATGGAAAAAAGGCGTTGCGTTATACCAGCGAATTGACGCGACTTATGAAAGAGCATGGGATTTTGTTTATGTGTCGTGCTTTTGAACTATGGCGTGTGGATGAGCAACAATGTAAAAATATCCTGCGAAGTTTCAATGATAAGACTATAGATCAGCGGAGACAGGAAATTGGAGTTGTACTGAAAGCAATTATGGATACCAATGCAGAAAAGAGGTTAGAAAAGAATGAAGCGTTAGGTAGTAATTACATAGAACAGTTTAAGCGATTGTCAGATATAACATTGCTTTATAATGCTGATGATATAATGAAGCTATTGCCATCGGCACAAAGCAAAGATTATCAGAAAACAATGCAAGAACGATATGGATATGAAGTCGAGTATGGAGCAGGAGGGAAACGTGATGGAACTGATTGATCGTGCTGCGGTATATGATGACATGATGTATGAAATGTGTGGGACTGGTTATCAGGCCAATGCTTTATCGGTTATCAATAGACAGCCAGAAGTAGATGCTGTTCCTATCCGTTATGGAAAGTGGAATGAACAATATCAGTCAGTTCAAATTGTAGAAACTGGTGTTGTGTCAAGCTGTTGTGATATGTGGAACGAACGGAAAACTAAGTATTGTCCTCATTGTGGGGCGAAAATGAATTTGGAGGAAAGATAATGGAACTTAGTAAAGTTCAACAAGAAGCAGTTGATTTTTATGAGGGGTGCTGCAATGTAATAGCCAGCGCAGGATCAGGAAAGACACGTGTGCTGGTAAATCGGATTGTAAAATTGATTGAGGATTATGACGTTGATCCCGGAAAGATTTTGGCAATCACATTTAGTAAGAAAGCAAAAGAGAATATGATTGAACGACTTACTAAAATGATTCCGGGATATGTAAAATTTATTAATGTCGAAACTTTTCATTCTTTTGGATTCCGTATTGTAAGAAAGTTTAATCGAGAAGATTTCGAGATTCTGGATGCTGACTGGAAAAAAGTAAAAATTATCGAAGAAGTTTTGCAACATTATTTTAGAGAAAAGGAGCCTGATGGACAAGAAATTGCAGATATTTTAAGTTATATTTCAATTCAAAAGAATCAAATGAAAAATCCAGATACATCAACAAAGTTTGGTAAAGTTTATAAGTATTATGAAAAATATAAGGCTGAACATAATCAATTAGATTTTGATGATATGTTGGTAAAGTGCTATGAAATTTTAAGTACCAATGAAAAAGGACTTCGTTATTGTCAGGAACAGTATCAATTTATTTTGGCTGATGAGATGCAAGATACAAATGCAGTTCAATATGAAATCATAAAGCTAATTGGTGCAAGGTATAAAAACGTGTTTGTTGTTGATGATCCGCTCCAAAACATTTTTATGTGGCGGGGGAGTGATAACAAGTTTGTAATGAATTTTGATGAGGACTGGCCTAATACTAAGATTATTCATCTAAACAAGAATTATAGAAGTAGTCAAGATATTGTTGCTGCGGCAAATCATTTTGCCAAGTGTATTCCAGAGTCAAGTCATAGACATTACGTGGAAAGTATTGCGGATAGGGAAGAATTTGAGGAACCGTATTATACAAGATATGAGAGTGAAAATAGTGAAGCAAGTGGTGTAGCAAAGAAGATTCAAGAATATGTTAAAGCTGGATATGATTATAAAGATATTGCGATTTTGACCAGAACAAATGCACAGTTGCAAAATTTTGAAACTGCTTTGTACCGCAATGAAATTTCTTATACGATTGTAGATGGTATGTCATTCATTGATCGCCGTGAAATTAAAATTATTCTTTCATATTTACGGCTGGTATGTGATATTAATGATGATGAAGCGTTTGAGTATATCTACAATCGGCCTAATAGGTATCTTGGTCAATCGTTTTTGCAAGAAGTCAAGCGTACTGCCAGAAAAGAGAAAATGTCTTTGTATTGTGCAATGTTTAGAGTAAGTAGAACAAATTGGAAAGTTAAGAATTCAGTAAATAGTATTCATGCAGTAATTAAGTCTATTAGTGAATCAAAGTATAAAACTGTTGCAGATATGATTGCTGATTTGCGGGAGTCATTGAATTTGGATTCTTATGTATCTAAGGATTTGTGTGAAAATGATGATAGCCGTACAGATAACTTGAATACGCTTCAGCGTATGGCCTCGAATTACAATGATGTTAAGCGATTTATTTCTTTCATGATGAAGTTCTCCAAAGAAAAAAAGCATGATCCTAATTCAGTTCAGCTTATGACAATTCATAAGTCTAAGGGACTTGAGTTTCCGATTGTTTTTGTTGCTGGTGTGAATCAGGGGATGTTACCTCATGAAAAGAATGTAAATGTTGATGAAGAAAAAAGGCTTATGTATGTTGCAATTACGAGAGCAGAAAAAATATTGCATATTTCTTCTACTGAACAGTACAATGGGAAAGAGTGTCAAGAAAGTGATTTTATCGCTTTTTTGTTCGAGCAATAACCATATAATCAATAAAAGGAGGAATAGCGTTATGAATAGGAGTGGATTATTGAAATGGAACTTTCTGAAAATTATTCTTGCGTAGATTGTATCTGGCACGATCAATGTGAAAGTGATGTGCCATGTGATTTCTTTGATACTGGACGAAGTGGTGGCACATTAACAGACGGAGAAATTGAAATTAGAATTGATATTAACCGTCAAGAGTATGAAAAAGCATATATGGATTATGTTGGTGAAACCTGTGACGGTAATATAAGTGCATCCGATATGATTGTGCCTGAATTTGATCCTGATAATGAATTTGATAAAGAAAACAAAAGGGAGTGTTCTGATGATTTATCTTGATAATGCTGCAACTACAAAAGTGTCTAAGGATGCTTGGGATGCTGCTCGTATCGCAATAAGGGATAGTTATGGTAATCCAAGTAGTTTGCATAAGGCTGGAACAGATGCAGCGAAGATTGTACAGAAGGCCAGAGAGCAGATCGCAAAGTGTATTGGTGCTAAACCAGATGAAATTATCTTTACTGCTGGTGGCAGCGAGAGTGATAATCTTGCTTTACGTGGTATTGCACCATGTCTTAAACAGAATGGGAAAACAACAATTATTACAAGTCAGATTGAGCATCATGCGGTTTTGAATACTTGTAAGGTTTTGGAGCATGATGGGTTTAAGGTGATTTATATGCCAGTAGATCAAGATGGTCGTGTAGATATTGAGGAACTGGAACGTGTCATGAAGATTTACAAGGATACGCTTGGACTTGTTTCAATTATGGCTGTAAACAATGAAATTGGTTCTATTCAGCTAATTGAAGATATTGGCAATCTTTGTCAAGAATATGGTGTGTTTTTTATGACGGATGCTGTTCAAGCATTAGGGCATATTTCACTTGATGTTAATGAAAATCACATTGACTTGATGGCAATGTCTGGACATAAGATCAATGCTTTGAAGGGGATTGGAGCATTATATGTAATAAATGGTATTAAGCTGGAGCCTGTTATTACAGGAGGTGGTCAGGAAAATCACCTTCGGGCAGGGACAGAAAATGTTCCGGGTATCGCTTCTATGGGTAAGGCCACAGAAGTAATGTGCAAAAATATGGATTCAGACAGAGCATATTATGAGCATTTGAGAAAGCTATTTTTTGATGAGTTAGATCGACTTAATGTAAATTATGTTGTGAATTGTTCTGGTGGCGTTCCAAACATTATTAGTTTAACATTGCCAAATTGTGAGAGTGAGGCAGTTTTGTTATTGTTGAATGAACGTGGAATTTGTGTTTCGGCTGGTTCTGCGTGTACGGCTGGTTCGCTTGATCCGTCCCATGTGCTAAAGGCTTTATATCTTGATGATCGTGACGCAAGTTGCACAATTCGGATTTCTATTGGAGCAGACAATTATAGTGAAGAAATGATTTTGGCTGCACAGGCAATTAGTGAATGCGTCCAGCAGCTTCAGGCGATGATATAATGACCGAAGAAGTATGGGCTGGTGCTTGGTATGATGGCATAGATTATTCTTGGCGTTTTGAAGTGTCTACATGGGGTAGGATTCGGAACGCCAAGACAAAAAGAATATATGCCCTTCATGCTGGAACGAATGAGTATTTACAAATCTGCACATCGGTTTGTGGAAAGAATAAAAATATCAGAATACATAGATGCGTTGCAGAGACTTTTATTCCTAATCCAAATCATCTTGAAATTGTTAATCATAGAGATGGAAACAAGAAAAACAATCAATTAGAAAATCTGGAATGGTGTTCCCGTGAATATAATTATGAACACGCAGTTGATATGGAATTGATAAATCCTATTCATACATGGCGGTTTGCTTCTGATTCACATTATGGACAATATCGTGGTAGTAATAATGGAATGGCAAAGCTGACAGAACAAGATGTGAAATTCATTCGAGAAAACTATATACCAAAGGGCAAAGGTCAGAAATGTAATCGCAAAGAATTGGCAAATTATTTTGGTGTTAGTGTTGGGCTTATTTCAAGGATTGTCAAAAATGAAATCTGGACGCATATTTAGGAGGTGCTATGACAGCAGAAAATACATTACAATGGATGATGGATTTTTACCCTGATTTATTTCCTACAAGAAAGCATTGTTTAGATCATTTGTTTTGTGTAATTGGAAATGGATATGAATGGGTTAATGGTGAACTGGTTGATAATGATGAACATAGCATACGATATAAAATGATTCAAAATATTGAACACGCACATGGTATGTGTGAGGACTTGTGGAATGAAAATCGAAAATTACATGAGAAAATACAAAAAATAAATCCAAAACATAAAATACCAATATCATTGCAATTCAAGTGGTATCCACCAAATAAAATGTATTCTTTCTTATATGATTATCCCAGCGATATTAAACCAGACTGGTTGAAAATTTTAAATGAATGTAAAGAATTACTTGTTGCAGATGGTATTGAAATTTGAAAGGAGAATTTTGTTTGGAAAAATTTTATACAGTAAATGAAGGTTCAAAGCTGTATGATGATTATTGGGCTTGGCGAAATAGTATTGCGTCCAATAAGAAAATTGTAGATGACTTCTTTAAAGAGTTTGGAATTGAAGCAGACTTGTATTGTCCAAATTCAACAGTGATTGGAATTGTGCCAACAGATAATGATAGAATTAAATTTGCAAAACAACTTTGTACAAAAGAATCAAATGAGGGGTTGCGATTCTTTAAGAAAAACTCTGCAATAAATAAGGAATGGGTAAAACGTGCTGTAAATTTGAAGAATGTACATAAACCTTCTCCTGCATGGCTAAACAATTTTATGGGCAAAAGTTCAAGTAGATTGTTTGACTATAATGGTGTTCTTTATTGTTCGTTTAGTGCCAATCAGATTGAAATGCCAGTAGATACATTTACAGAAATTAAAGGCAGCGAATTTTATAAAATTATGGAGGGAATGACTGATGATTAAAGTAGTGAATGGCGATCTTATGGAGGCAAAGGAAACTTATATTGTACATCAAGTAAATTGTTATGGAGCAATGGGACGTGGTGTGGCCTTACAGATTAAGAACAAGTATCCTGATGTTTACCGCCGTTATCATGAATACTGTGAAGATCATAGGGCTAAAAATCTGCTGGGGAAGATTTTGATGGTTCCTACAGATGATGGTAAGGTGGTTTGTAATTTGTTTGGTCAGGAACGTTTTGGTTATGGTAAGCAATATACTGATATTGCAGCACTTAGTAAGGCAATGAATAGTCTCGCTAAAATTGTACCTACATCAGAGGCGATTGCAATGCCTTATCAGATTGGTTGTGGTCATGGTGGAGCGGATTGGAGTGTTGTTCAGCCAGTGATCCAAGATATTTTCAAGAAGCATACAGTCGTTTTTTATAAGCGATAATAACAATTAATGCAATAATTGGAGGTCGGATTTTGAAGTGTGAAATTTGCGGAAAGGAAATTGAGAAAAGCCAATATTACAACAAAATCCTTTGTAGTGGGAAGTGCTTTATGATTAATTTTTGGCAAGAGATTATTGCCCAAAAAGATAAGCATATCATTATTCAAGGAGAATGCTATTGTGATGGAGGTGAAAATAGACCCGGAGCATTTCGCGGATTTTCTGGTCGAAGGTTTTGGATCAGATTTAATGATGGTTCGACATTAACTACAAACAACTTATGGTATCAAGGGAAAATTCCTGAAGAGTTTAGAAAAGAATTACCTGATACAGCGGAATTTTATACTCCAGAACATATTAGGTTTGCAAATAGCTTAATGAATCAATTTTGATCGGAGGGATTAAATGCTTGAGAGCGGCGTTCACATTCCATCATTGGACGGAAAGGATATTTACATATCAAATAATTGTAAAAATCCTAAGTTAAATGATAAGGGATTGAAAGTAGGATATAAGCTGCGAGATCAGAATGGTGATCTAAATTTGAAACGGTTTATGAATACACTTGATTATAGTCTGGATTTGATAAAGATGCAGGAGGTTTATGAAAGTGTATATCGCCGTAGAGATTTTTCGTTTAATAAGAATGGGAAAGATTATACTCAGCGAGTTATTAATGTCACATTCAAATATAACAACAAGGCTTTCAATAGAATTCGTAATGGTATTTATGTAAAGTTTGGTTATATGTTAGAAGATTTGTCTTTTAAAGATTGTGTGGCTGTTGATGATGGAGTATTAGTTGGAATTCAAACGGACACGGTTGTTGAGAATCCTGTGACCAGTGATATTCTTGGAAAGTGTTTTTATTATGAAGATGGAATGTATAAGGCAAAGTCAAATATTCCTATCTTGAATACTGTTGCAAATATACGAGAAGAAATCTATGAAAATGGATTTCTTTGTGATGGGATTAAATATGTTCGGTTCAAGCGTAGTGCTGGTTCCAGCCGTGTAGGTAAATGTCTTTTCATTGATGAAAAACTTTATAAGAAAATGCACAAGTGGGAAATGTGCGGTATCAAGGTAAAGAAAGGACAAAATATTGATTTAGCTGCATTGGAGCCATATATTGCTTTGACGCTAAGTAGCATCATTGATACCATTCAAATTCATCCAGAGAATATTTTGGTTGTGCAAGACTATAAGAGCGTTTTTAGGGACAGGGTAGTTGCAATACGTTTTGTAGATGGTAGGCTTGTATCCAAGATTGAAGATGTAGAGATCAGTAATAGCATTTGGGACGGTCAATCTTTAATGGATCGAAGTCTTTTTCTTGATTTTCAAAAGCACCAGCAACAAGGTAATCCAGATGCACGTGAACATGGTATGTTGTTACTACGAGCCAGATTTTTTAAATCATGTTGTTTTAATGCAAATATTCAACAATGGTTTGCTGATAATGGAATAACGGATGTAGGCCAGTTAAATGGTGAAACTGTAGCGCAGCGCATTGAGGATATTAAACTGATTACTACTCGAAGTTCTATAAAGTATGTTAAGTTTGGCAAGTTGGAAGATTGGCTTAATACATTAGAGTCTACATTCGGTATAGTAAAGCATGAAAAGCCAACTCATTTTTTTGATGGAAGAATGGTGCAGACACATTATCAGCTATTGAACACTTTACAAATGACATATGAGGAAGTAGAACAGTTAGTTAAACCATCTTTGGATTATGCTGATTTAGTAAGTAAGCGTCCTGAAGTACTGCGTCATCATATTAGTTACTCGTATAGAACACCAGATACAAAATTTTATACAAAGACAATGGCTTGTAACAACGATGTAATATATAAGATGTTAGGTATAACAGATAATTTTTCACATACAAAGTTGTATGATAATTTTCGCAAGTCTATAGTAAAATCAATGATGAAGAACTTGCGTTGTGGTCATATACTTGTAAATGGGAATTATAGTACAATTTGTGGTAATCCCATTGAAATGCTTAAACAATCTATTGGAGTTTTTGATGGTAATTCGACAATAGATATTGGCACAGTACACAGTATACGTTTTGAAAATCACAAGGAATTACTTGGTTCGAGAAGTCCCCATGTGACAATAGGAAATGTTCTTATAACTCGAAATGTATTGTGTTCAGAAATTAATAGATATATGAATCCGACAAATGAGATTGTATATATCAATAGTATTAATGAAAATATTTTGGAACGATTATCTGGAGCAGATTTTGATAGCGATACTGTGATGCTTACTGATAATAATATATTGGTGCAAGCAGCTAAACGAAATTATGATTATTTTCCTGTTCCAACAAAGTTAGTGGAATCTACAACACGTCAAAGAAAATACACAGACGTTGATAAAGCTGATCTGGATATTAAGACAAGTATTAATAAGATTGGCGAAATAATCAATCTTTCGCAGGAGTTAAATTCTATCCTTTGGGATCGGTTGTATAAAGGAGCGGCTATTAGCGATGTGATGGAATTGTACTGTGATATTGCTCAGTTAGATGTTATGAGTAATTTGGAGATTGATTCTGCGAAACGTGAGAATCCGGCTAATAATGCTCTTGAGTTACAATGCCTAAAGAAAAAATATGATATGCGTGATAATAAAAATAGACATATTAGACCTTTGTTTTTTAAATGTATTGATGGATATAAAGGTTATCGGGATAATTACTATATTTATTCAGAAGAAGATGGAGAATATATAAAACAATGCACTGTTGAAAGTTATAAAGAGGCAAAAATATTAAAAGCTAATGGAAACATAATTGAACGAGGAAGAATTACATATCAAAAGTACGAAACAAGTATGGACTATTTAGAAATGTGTATTAATAAGTTTGTAAACAGGAGAGGGAAAAGAAAAGAAAATGAGGAAAAATTACCATTTAGTTCGTGTTTGGTTCAGCCTTGTAAATTAAATGGGCAAGTTCGATCTTATCAAATAGAGAGAATTATTGATTGTGCTAAAGATTTTAAACAGAATGCTATAGATACATGGAATAGTAAAGATTTAACGTTGTCGATGGTTGAAAAGAGAAAGATAGTTGATTCGTTGAGAAATGAGTGTGTTAAATATATAAATTCAATTTCGCTTGATTTAAGGACGATGAGACATTTGCTGACGTTAATAGAATCTAAAGATATGTCGAGAATATCAAGATTTTTATTTTATACTCTTTTTCAGTCAAAAGGTGGTCAGTTTTATGATTTATTAGAAAAAAGTAGAACTCCTATATATAAATTAGTAGAGTCGATTGATGGTGATATACAAATCTTTGATTTTCATTATTTATGTCATGTTGTCTAAAAACTTGCAAAAAAGGGGGTGTTTTTTGATACTTAACATTTGTGAGTTTCTTGAAATCCCCCTATTTTGGGGAGTTTTTAAAAGACTTTTAAAAAAAAGAAGGGAAAGAATAATTCTTTTGCCAAATTTATTGTAAAGGACTGAATATTTTGATTTCTATTACTAAGGCAGAATCGGAGCGTGTACGTAAGGTGTTTCCTCGTGCAGAGATTGTAAGAACCTGTATTCAGAAAAGTAAACGGCATCATTACTATTTGCCAGAGGCCGAGAAGTATTTGCGGTTGATTGTTGATAGTAATTATGCAGCAGCTTCTATTTGTCAGCGGATCGACAAGGAGCGTGAACGTAGTAAGCGTAATAGATACCGTCATTAATGGAGGTGGACTAATGAATAAGCGTGGATTTTACGATATTGAATGCGGTTTTGACGATGGAGCAATTCTGAAATCTTGGGGGGTCGATGAACTTTTCTATTTGCGTAATCTGCAAAATAGAAAGCTGTATCTTACTGAAGATATTGACGAGTGTGTTATTGACAACGTTGTACGACATATCCTTCAGTATAATGCGGATGATAAGGAAAAGCCAGTTGAGGATCGTAAGCCTATTCTTCTGTATTGTTCTTCTAATGGTGGTTCTATTGATCCGGGATTTGAATTGGTTGATGTAATTCTACAGAGTAAAACACCTGTTTACACAATTAATCTTGGTTATCAGTATTCTATGGGGTTCTTGATTGGCCTCGCTGGGCATAAACGTTATGCGTCTAAGACGGCAAAGTTTTTGATGCACGATGGCACGAACTTTGTTGTCAATTCTGGTGCAAAGGCACAAGACCAGATGGAATTTAATAAGCGTATTGAGCAGCGTATTAAAGAATACGTTTTGTCCAGAAGCAAGATTACATCTGATGAATATGATAGCAAACTTCGAGTCGAATGGTATTTGTTTGCAGATGAAGCCAAGGAAAAAGGGTTCTGTGACTATATCATTGGTGAGGATTGCACTCTTGATGAAATTCTGTAAAGGTGGTTAGTATATGGATGAATACCGTGGATTTCAAGAAATCAAGTGTGACGATCCAAGACTGAATGATTTCTATGGAAATCTATCTGAGAATATTTTCAACTGTTTACAAAACGAATACGTTTTGATTTATGATGCCGATGGAAATGCTAAAGACTTTTATCGGTGGGATGGCTCCGCATATATTCCTGTAGGATATAAGACGATTAAAAATGAATATACGGGAATCATTAAGCCAAGAAACCCGCAGCAGCGTTTGGCTATTGAATTGCTTTATAATGATGCTGTAACAGTTAAGATTCTGTCTGGCTGTTTTGGGTCAGGAAAAGATTATCTTATGGCCTCCGCAGCGTTGGACTTAGTTTTGCAGGGCAAGTATGATAAGATTATGTGGGTTCGGAATAATGTAGAAGTGAAAAATTCTAAGCCGCTTGGATTTTTGCCGGGTGATGCGTTTGATAAGTTGTTGCCGTTTGCAATGCCGTTAGCAGATCATTTAGGTGGTAGAGATGGATTGGTAGCATTGATTGATTCTGACAAAATCGAAGTAGAACATTTAGGTTTTATTCGTGGACGTGATATTAAGCATACAATCATCATGTGTAGTGAGGCAGAAAATATGACTAAAGAGCACGTCCAGCTTCTTTTAGGACGTGTAGGCGAAGATTCTGCCCTTTGGTTGAATGGTGATTATAAGCAAACAGATCATAAGACATTTGCGGAAAACAATGGCCTAATGACTGCGGTAGATCGTCTTAAAGGACATAATCGTTTTGGGTATGTGAAATTACTCAAGACGGAGCGAAGTGAAACGGCTGCAATGGCTGATTTACTTGATTGATATAACAATTTATTCAAAAAAGAAAGGGATGATTAGATGATTAACAATTTCATATGTGATAGTTGCGATCATTATATGGTTTGTGAAAAGCTGAAGCCTTTAATGAAGTTTCATGAGAGTGCTAAGAAGGATATGATGATTACGCTTACTATGGAAGAGTGCATGGATTATGCGCCTGATGCAGATGCAAAGGGCAACTCTGGTGAAGATAAGAATTAAGAGCAATATAATATTGTTCTTGGAAGGGAGTGATGACAATGGAACAAGCTGAATTTTTAAGCCGACAGTTTAATTTACTCTCTCAACGTTTGAATGATCCTTCTATTGAATGGCAGGATATAGCGGATTTACGTTCTGAATACACAGGTGAAGATGAACACCGTGATACGATTCGTAAGGGAGCAAAGTTGTTCTATGAATATTTAGAAGCTGGTTGGGTTAAAAATCCTGCCGAATGTTCTGTTGTCTCTCCTTCAAAAGTTGCTGTTCAGATACGTGAATTGCAAAAGGAACGCTGTAAGATTCAAACTGAGAAATTAGAGTTTAATCGTTGGCTTCGTGAAAATGCACGTGATGAACTAATTGTAGAGCATATTTGTCAGGCCGTAGAAAAGCTGGAGCCATTAGCTATACCAAATCCAATTCATACTGATCTATCTGATAGAGAAGGTGTGCTTGTTTTTGGTGATGAGCATTATGGCACAGAATTTGAAATTCACGGCTTGCATAACGAGATTATTAATTCGTATAGTCCAGACATTTTTGAAAGTCGTATGTGGAATTTGCTGGAGCAAACTATTTCTATTACCACGAAAGAAGGATTCTCAAAGATTCATGTATTTTCAATGGGTGATTTTGAGGATGGTTTGCTGAGAGTGAAACAATTAATGCAGCTTCGTTATGGTGTTGTAGAAGGAACTGTTAGATATGCGGACTTTATTTCAAATTGGTTGAATGAATTAAGTAAATATGTTGAAGTTGAATTTCAAACGACCAGTGGAAATCATACTGAACTTCGTATGCTTGGTCAACCTAAAGGAACATTTACCAAGGAAAATATGAGCCTTGTTGTGGATGCGATGATTACAACAAGACTTGCTAATAATCCTAATTTTACATTTGTCAAGAATCCTACAGGATATATTTTTGCTGATATTCTTGGTTATAAACTGTTAGGGATTCATGGTGAAGTTAAAAGTATGGAACAGGCCATCAAAGACTTTTCACAGATGTATCGTGTGCAGCTTGATTTTCTGATCGCTGGGCATAAGCATCATTCTCGTAGTGAAACAGTTGGTATAAATCAAGAAGTAATTAATGTTCCAAGTATTATCGGTGTCGATGATTATTCTCTGTCAATTCATAAAATGTCTAATGCTGGAGCAACTTTCCTTGTATTTGAAAAAGGTAAGGGGAAAGTAATTGAGTATGCGATTAAATTGTGAGGTGACATATGAATAGGAATGAATTAATTGCCGATATTGCAAATAGAACAGAACAGGCCAAGAAGGATGTTACTGTATTTATGGACGCATATGAAGCAGCTATTATTGCAGCTTTAAGTCGTGGTGATTCTGTTTTACTTCATAAGTTCATGAGGATTGAACGTAAAGTGAAAAAAGAATATAAAAGTCATGGATTTGGAACGGGCGATTCAAAGATCGTACCAGAACATGAGTATGTAAAGATTCGTCCGGGAAGATCTTTAGCGGATTGCGTAAAAGAAGGACAGGGGTGATATACCTCTGTCCCGGTATGGGAAGATAGCTTAACAGGTAGAGCATTTGGTTGAAGCCCAAAGGGAAAGGGTTCGAGTCCTTTTCTTCCCACCAAAAACTTTTGAAACAAAATTCAAAAAACCTATTGACAATAACAAGATAGTCAACTATAATAGCTATTGTCAGGTGAACATGATGTGCCTGATAAAGATTTTAGCAAATAACAATAAAGTCAATATGGGGTGTTGGTCAAGCGGTTAAGACTCCGCCCTTTCACGGCGGCATCACGGGTTCGAGTCCCGTACACCCTACCAATAATAAAATGAAAAGGTAGATGTAAAATGACTCCGATTGCAAATATGAATGCTTATAATGACGGAATGCGAAAGAGTATGTTAGATAAGATTTGGTTTTTGGATAAAATTGATGGCAATATTGACACAGTTTATGATTATGGATGTGCAGATGGATCGCTATTGAGAATGGTGAGTGAAATCTGTCCGAACATGAAATTGGATGGATATGATATTAGCCAAGAAATGATTGATATTGCAAAAAAGAATGTTCCCAATGCGGAATTGTTATCGACAAATCCAAAGATGAATTTGCATAATACTGTTCTTAATGCCTCGTCTGTCTTTCATGAAATTCACGCTTATTCTCCTGATATTGAATGGGATTATCAAAATATATTCAATAGTGGAGCAACATATATTGCAATTCGAGATATGTTTTATTCTAAACATTCTTGTCACCCAACAAATTCTATATCTTTGGCAAAAGTTCTTCAGCATGAGAAACCAGATAAAATTTCAGAATTTGAGGCTTTTAATGGGGGGGGTGACCAGTAACAAAAATTTTTTACATTATCTTTTAACTTATCGTTATGTTGAGAA
>OFHB01000305.1_pt1 | contig 35799 bp, 33 predicted proteins | sample 1521881 | NCBI WGS metagenome assembly OFHB01 (sample SAMEA3504090, study PRJEB24116) | mouse gut metagenome | biome: mouse gut; feature: mouse-associated habitat; material: faeces | place: Denmark | collected 2011
CAGCCTTTACCGGCTGGCTGTTTTTGTATTGTTGTCTGTAATTTTTATATGACGTATTTTTCTGATAAAAAAATTTACTATCAAAGCCATTATGAATGAAAATAAAAATTTTATGGTAAACAATATTATCCTGTCAATCAGGCCATAAGAATTTCCACGAAGAATTGCAGACATTAATCCGCTCCAATTAATCCAGTTTAATTCAAATAAATGAAAAATCAGAATATACAGAGTATTCCGGCCTGTAATTTCCAATAGCTTTTTAATAAAAATCGTTCGATGTTCAATAAGTAATGCAATTTTATACCATACAATGCATCCGGAAAGGGCTCCCATAAAATCAAAATACCCCATCGGAAACGAGGCCGTTACAAACCCTGTTCCGTTTCCTGTTATAATTGCAATGATATAGATTGAGAGCGCAACAAACAGAGTGAATCTGCTGATTTGAAAAAAATTTTTTTGCCGCGCGAGAAATCCGAAATACATGAACAACAATCCTGTCATTCCGGATTCTATACTGAATGGCATCCATATTCCGGTGGGCTGTGAAAAATTCTTACCAAGAATATATCCGCTAATCGTTATGGCGGCAACAATGAATGTCCTGTCTCTTTCATGTTCTATATTGCTTAAAATACAATTAAAAATGAATTTACATATAAACAGAGCACAAATAAACCATAATGCACCAATTGGTAAAATTTCAGTACCATCAGGCAATTTCAATGAGTAAGACCCGCTTCCATATATACCCATCAATATGTATTGTATCAGAGATTTACTGATATTTCCCCAGTCTCCAGTATAATATTTATGGTTAAGCAAACATCCGACCCAGATAACAAAAACACCAAAACTGTAAGGATACAAAAGCGTTTTCAGATTTTTTTCAAAAAAGATCTTTGCAGGTTTATAGCTGAAAGTATATCCGGTCGCAAAGAAAAACAAGGGCATGTGAACTGACCATATCATATTACATACATATTTAGAAGAATATATCCAATGACCGTATATGGTCATTATTATGCCTATTCCTTTTAGTATATCCAGCGCTGCGATTCTGTTTTCTGCTTTATACGTATGGGGGGGGGTAAAATCTGAAGCATTCGTACAGGCAAAAGCCATTCTGCATACCAGAACAAATAATGCTGACATCAGCATACAGCCGGAATATCTGTATACCGGATTAATTTCACCGGGAAATATTACAACGGAAATAATCAGCTCAGGATACAGGCTTATTAAAAATAATTCAGTACTTAGCAGATTTTTCTGAATAAATAAATTTTTCATTTTTATACCCCGCCTACCGGTTTTTCATATAGTATAACTTTTACATTGCCCCAATCGTCATAAAGGGAATATCCGTTCTGGTGATCAATTGCCTGCTGATAAACATTTCTTACGGCTTCAAATATCATTGTCCGTTCTGAAATATATAAGATCTGCCTGGACTCCTCCAGGGTCATAATCTCATAACCACTTTCCAGGGGTATTTCTTCTCGAAAATAATCAATAAAGTAATGCGGCACATACCCTGGAAGCCTGCAATTGCAATCAGCTATCTTTTTCTTTATCTCATCCATGTCATTTGTGATGGCGATCTGTTTTAATTTAGACTGAATCTGATAGCGGACACCATTATTGCAAAAAACAAAATTCAGGCTAATAATGATAACAGAAAATATAATTTCTATTTTTCTGTATTTATTTTCGAAAATGGTAAAACCGGCCAGATTCAATGGCATTATATATAGTAATGGCATTAAATACCATCCCAGAAATCCCTGTGTGGAACATAACAAAATAAGAAACGCAGAACTGACCAGAGCAGACAACCATCTGGCTTTATTAACAGATAAAAATCCGAAAATCAGTAACAATATAAAAGCAGAAAATGAAAAGAGATTTACCCTGAGTCCGCTGGAATCCACCAGATCCCATTCAATATATTTTTTATTAAAAACATTTTGTAAATTATAAAAAGAAAATATATTATTAAAGCTTAGATTGTCCATATATATTTTGGGATTAAGGAACAGAATCGGATTTGAAACCAGAAAACCTGCCATCCATCCGATTCCGATAGTAAGATCTGACTTTATCATTTTTTTGAATTTTGTGCTTTCTGTGTTGTAAAGAAATTCACTGAACAATACATAAGTACATACAAACACAGCAAATACTGTATTATATAATTTTATTCCGGCTGAGATCCCCAGGAGAATGCCTCCTGAAAACATTCTGTTTTTTTTGTTTTTTGTAAAATAGAAAAGAGCTACGGTACATCCCCATGCTCCGATCACGTTTCCTAAAATTTCAGGGCCTATAATTTTCCCGGAAAACCATGCGTAGGGACATGTAAGATACAGCAACAGTGCGAAAATAATATTCAACTCCGGGCAATTCCAGACTTTTCTCATTGTGACTGCGATACTGACCGGAAAAGAAAACATGAGCAGAATACAGAATATTCTTATGATAAGAAATTCATGTAATATACCGTAGATTATCCAGTAAGCAGAACCATATGCCAGATAGTTCGGTGTAAGCAGAACGCCTTTTAAAGAAGACAGATCCACGTCTCTTATAATAGAATAAAACCACGCTTCATCCGGAACGCATGCATTAACCTGCAGATAAGAATATGTTATAACCCCCCCCAGATCAAATATAAGAAAATGGTCACGATGCGGATAAAGGGATTATATATTTTGGAATTATCCGATCCAGGTTCTCCACTTTTCAATATTATATTGCTTTGTACAGACTGCATCAAAATTTATCCCTCCTTTTATTAGTTGTTTTGCGTATGGCTCTATCTTTTCCGGCTGTCCCTGCAGTTCCGGTGATACAAGGCATAATTTATATCCCAGCGATTTCATTTCCTGATACAAATTACAATCCAGTGGCAGTTTTGAAAACGTATCTACCCAGATCCACGACACCTTACCAGTCATTGCTCTGACAGTATCCATCCCCTCATATTCAGAGTAACGGATTGCAATATTTTTTTCACCGGTATCTGATAAAAGCTTTATCATAGGGAAGGAGGAGTCAAGAAAAAAGTAATTATTTATCCCATATGATCTGATCCGTTCCAGAACCCTGTGCTCTATTCTTTCGCTTTTGATGTTCAGTATCATGGTTCCATGGTGATAGTTCTGTATATATGTCTCAAAATTCTCACCAGGTTCAAAAGGATTATGATGAATATAAATATTTCCTTCCAGATCATCACGCAAATCAAGTTCTACACCATATTCCGGATGAAGATTCTGAAGTTCTTCTAAAGTATTAATTCTGTGTGCTATATATTCCATTAACGGATACCTTCCTTTTTCAGTTTTCTGCTAAATGTTATTGTTCTCTTAATGAATTTCCATTTTGATAACAATCCGTTATTCCAGTGAGATTTACCATGAACACGTTTCGGAAATATTACATCAAACCTTTTTAAATTCAGGCCGGCTTTCCCTGCCATATATAGTGCATAAAGATCTAATGCAAAATCATTGGGAGGATTTTTCCATGTTTCAAAAAATTCACGACTGAATACATTCGGCTGTGCATTTATATCATATAGTTTTTCTTTCAGATAGAATGTTTCAAAAATACTCATTCCATTTGTGAAAAATTGGTCCGATAAAGGTCGGCCTTTTCGTTTTCCTTTCACAAATATTTTCACATTATCGTGATTCTTTTCGATTATTTCCAATGCTTTCAATAAATCTGCGGGGTCAGTCTGCATATCTGCATGTGTCCACCCGATAAAATCTCCACTACATGTCCGGAGACCCTGTATAATCCCATAACCATATCCCCGGTTTGCTTTAACATGAACTGATCGCGCAAACGTGTAATCATGGAGCAGACTTTCCAGCACTTCAGCAGAATTATCTGTTGAACCATTGTCAACCATGACCACTTCAATATCATCCCGCAGAATCACCTCGGAAAATCGCTTCAATAAAAGAGGAATATTTTTTGCTTCATTGTAGCAGGGTACTACTATTGATAATTTCATTTATGAGTCTCCTTTTTTACAAACACAAAGAATTTCTGTCCCAGAAAATTGAGAACAGTACTGACACCGGTTGCACAGAGAAATGCAGGAAAAGGAATTCCGCACAGTAAGATAATGACATTATTTACTCCGGCATTCACATATGCTGAAATTGCGTAGAGAATGACATATCGTAAAATTTCAGCTTTCGAAAAACTACGACTCTCGAAAGTCCACCATTTATTAATTATAAATCCCACTATTGCCCCGCATATATAAGATATTCCTTTTGCAGCAGATATGCTTATTCCCTCCTGCGTAAGAAGTCTGTACACAATGTAATCAGTAAAAACACCACTTCCTCCTCCAATCAAAAAGCGTATAAACTGCCTGAACTCAAATTTATTTTTGTGTTTCATTTTGAATCAACTCCATGCACAGTTCCTCCATCCGGTCTTCCAGGTCCGGTCTGAATAAAATTCCTTTCATTCCGGCGTTTTTTGCACCATCAATGTCTTTTTCCCTGCTGTCACCAATCATCAGAATTTCATGGGGATTCAGGCGCAGCTTTCCTGCCATCAGTTCAAAAATCCTGGGTGCAGGTTTTTCCTGACCGGCCTCTTCGCTGGTCACCATCACATCAATATATTCTTCAATTCCTAACCGCTTTATCTTACAGTGCTGAATACAGGCTGTCAGATCCGTCAATACGCCAATTTTTATTCTTTTTTCTTTTAATGCCTGAAATAAAGGCTGGACGTATCTGAATGGTTTCATGATATCAAGCATGGTATCCCAGTAGCAATGATATAAATCAAGCGCGCCGGCTACAGGTTTTTCCCCCAGTAATTCCAGAAAGTTCTGCATGTACAGAATTCTGTTGTGAGAAGAACCAGTATTTCCTAAGCGTTTTTTAACCATTTTTTTTGCCATACTAAATGTTTTATCGAAATACTCTTCCGATATAGAGAACCGGAATGTACAATGGTTCTTCAGCACTGACATTGCAACTTCATTACATGAATCGTAAGAATATAATGTATTATCCAAATCAAAAATTACTGCACGTATCATCGAATTCTCCTGTTTACTTACAACGTCCCTTGCATTTTTCTGCTGATAAGAAGCAGAAGAAAAAGCATAATAATACCGTCAATTCCATTTACGCTGGTTAAATTTTCTCTTGTTATCTCGTCCAGCTGCGGAATAATATTATTTGCAATCAGCTCAACAGGGAGGGAAATTTTTTCAAGTTCATCTGCATCAATATCAATTATCTGCATTTGAAGGTTCTCTGAATAGTCATAAGCAGCCATGATTCCATAACCTGCCAGCTGTTCCAGTAACGGTTCAACATTTAGCACAGCACTAACGGTAATCCGGACACTTATCCGGATTTCATGATCCACTGTCATACAATCAGCCAGGGTTCTGTCATAATACTGAATAATCATATCCGCATACTTTTTCTGAGGATAAATATATTTTTCTGCATCCGGCATTCTGTCTTCAATCTGCTTTACTATTTTTTCTCTGGAATATCCCCGATGAGCAACGTCTCTCTGAATCTTCCAGTATCGCCGAAGCTTTTCATCGATATCCATATATATCTTCAGATCCAGATACCGTCTGGTTTGCGGCAGATACAGGGAATGCAGACCACACAACATAACATATCGTTTTGGTTTGATTTTCCTGGCTTGTGTAAACTTACCTGTATCATGATCATACTCGACCCGTTTAACAGGGGTTCCAATGCGCAGCTGCTCAAGGTCTGCCGCCTGACGATACAAATAATTGGCTTTCGGATTTAAATGTGTAAATTCTTCCCATTGCTTTTCGCCTCGTTCCCATCTGTGATCTCCATCGCCTTCAACATAAAGCAAGTGTGATTTTCCCAGACACTGTTCTGCCAGATTAATAAGCGTACTCTTTCCCGAGCCGCTGTCGCCGGCGATTCCAATTGTAAAAGGGAAATTTCTTCGTTTATATAAAGAATTACTGGCAATTCCCAGCTCATACATTGAAAATGCAATGTAAATCAGTGTTCCGGAGAGCAGGGTAAATAATATATTTGCAAGCGTACTATTTTGGATTTTTAGAAAAGACAGATCCTTTCCCAGAAAATATAAATCTACCATGCCTTTGTCATGCAGAAACACAAAATAAATCAGGTACAGACAGTTAAGTAATACATAAATTGCAATATTTTTATATTTTTCTAAATCAACGCTAATAAAAAACACTGTTACATAAGGAATAATCCACATGTACCATCCGGGCATGGGTGGGCAGAATATAAGAAAAACTGCAAATGTAATACCGCACAGGCTGATAAATAAATCTCTGTTGATGATATTAACCCGGAATGTAATCAGATAAATAAGCAATAGAGCAATAACGGGAATATATATTTCAACCGAAACAAATCTGAAAGCCACCTGCGTCAGGATATTTTGTTCCTGATTAAACAGTACCATGGAGCAGAATCCCTTAGAAAAAAATGGAATCATGCACAGTAATGTTCCCAAAGTCACGCATCCGGTGAAAGCCAGTGCCTTGCGGATGCCTTCCCGTTTGTATAAGTACATAAAAATAATGGGCATAACCGCCAGAACATGCAATTTTGCCGATAATGAAGCAATCAGAAACAGTGCACCCAGTAAATCTCTCTTCTTTTTTTTCGATGAAATATAATACACTGCGCCAAAAAGCAGAATAGTTGGTATCATATCCAGCTGTCCGTGCATGTATATAGCATAGATGCTGACAGGTGATGCATAATACAATACTGCAGGATATCTTCTCTTTTCCGGAAAACATTTTACAAGAAACAATAATCCTATAAGATCCAGCATAAGACATGGGGACTTATAGGCTGCATTTATTAAAAATTGCGAATCAGTTTCCAGAATTTTTACAAGCACAGATCCGATTGACTCTGCCAGAAGCATTACCGCCGGATAAGGAAAAGCATTTGTGATTCCCTGATCAAAAAAATGTTGATACGGATTTCCTCCGGATTCTGTAAAATCGGCAATAAACGGGATGAATAAATTATTCTGATAGTCTGAGGTAAATGCTCCCATCAGAATTATTTTGAAAACCGTTACTGCAAATACAAAGAAATGAAATTTATCAAAATGTACCGTTTTTTGTTTTATGTGAAATATCATATGCTTTTATTCCTGGGTAAAAATCCATTTCCGGTAACAAAGTGTTCCCAGTATCTGATACAGTCTGTATACTCCTCGTAATCCCTGGGTGTTCCCCATCCAAGATATCTTTCTATCTCAAACACTCTTACATCCAGTCCCAGTTCCATTGCATGTCTGATTGTCTGATCAGCATAAAATTCGTTATTTATCCTGTCATTCTCCGCAATCATTTTTTCTGCAGAGTTTACAAAATCACTTCCGTGCCTGAACCAGAAAGTTGCAACAATCGCATGATCTTCCAGCGGATTACCGGAAAAAGCCTTTTTGACTGATAAGTCTGTAATTTTACCGGCTTCATCTGCTTTCACCCATCCGTACGCATCCGGATTTGAGAGAACTGACGGATTATGCCGGTAAGTAAACACAATAACATCACATACTTTTATAAGTTCTTTTAACCTGCGGTGACTGAAGACCATACCATTGTCACAGCCGGCAATCAGCAGAGAAGACTGCTTGTTGATCAGACTCTTTGCAAGCAGACAGGTACACGCCTGACCTTCTGTAAGTTTTTCCGTTGTAATAAAAGACGCTTTGGGATAATATCTGAGTATTTCGTTCTCCACACCGTCGGATTTATGAAATGTGCGATCAATATATATCACATTTTTTCCATCTCTCTCAACAAAAGGCAGATCCATCGTTGCACAGACAACCATGGGATACTTTTTTCCACTTCTCCGATCAATAGTCGGAATTGCCGGTTTATGTACCTTATAACCAGCGTCTGTAAAGCGCTGACCGGCTCCTGCCATTGGAATAATGATATTCATGTTTCAAACCTCCTCACATGTTCCGTCCAGAACAGGTAGTCCTCCAGATCTTCCGGTGTTCCCCACTGGCAAAACTGATTTACATTGGCCGGAACCCAGACCTTTAAGCCATCTTTAACCATGAAATTAAAGGGAAGGCTTGCATAAAATTCGCCATTCAATGTCTGTCCACTGTCGATCAGCTGCTGACAATACTTTTTCAGGATTTCACCTGTTTTAAAATAGTAGACACCGGGTGAATGTTTCGATTTTGTTTTGTCTTTTTCAAAAGAATGCTTTTCCCTGATTTCAACAAGATTATCATTTTCATCGGTAAGGCAGGATGCATAATAGTTTTTCTCAATCAGTAAATGAGGGTGAAACCCTGTGTAACAGGGTACAGAACCCTCACAGTCACGTTCCTGTACATTTTTCACAAATTTTCTGTAATCCCACGTCATATAGAAATCGCAGTAATTAATAATACATGGTTCACAATCTTTGATGTAATCTGAAGCGCGCATTACATCGTATACGGGTCCCTTTTTAACCCAGTTCCTGATTGCGCAGATTCTTGCTGACGGTGCAATCTTCATTAAAGTTTCTCTCATGTATGGAATCGTATCCAGATGTTCCTGCCTGCATACAAACAGAATATTATTTTCCTCAGGGTACATACCCTCAATAATCCACTGAATTACAGGCAGTCCCTGTACGTTGATAAATGGTTTTAATTCCTTATAACCTGCGGCAGCAAATCTTGATCCGAACCCTGTCATCGGAATAATTATTTTCATCTCAATCCCCCTGTGCCAGATTTCGTCTGTATTTTTCCGCATCCCAGTCTGATAAGTAATTCTGTTCTTCATCTGTCAGTATGTTGCATTCCTGACCTGGATTTTTCAGCATTACCTGAGCGCAGAAGCTCAGAACACTCTGTATTTCAAGTGCTTTTTTTACAGATGCTGCATTGATATACAGAGAATTTCTGTAAGCAAAAACGACAGGCTTTCCATGCAAAGAACAAAACTTTTCCAGGTCATGCCAGTCAAAATCATTCCCGGCCTCACATATTGCTTTTCCCAGATAAACAACGCAATCAGGGCTGATCGCAGTGTTCCAGATCCCGTTTTTTGTGTGATATGCTTCCAATACATTTTTATCTGTGACGGTCCATATGATTCCATTGCGGACAATTTGATATAACCGGGTTCCGTTATGATAATTTTCAAGACTAATATGAAGATATTTCTCCAGTTTCTTTGTGATATATTCCGTTCTGGATATCACTTCGGCAGAATCGCTTCCGCTGACTACGAGGCCGTGATTCTGCAGAAATACTATTCCGTTATTTACCTTTTTCCCGCGGAATACTTTAAAATACATTTTAGCCAGCGCCACACCCGGAGTTGCGTATGGTACTATCAACGCATCTGGAAATAATTCACCAAGCAACGTCATGCCATCTTTTCTGCATGCCAGGATGTTAACTATAACCGGATGTGTATGCAGTGTATATCTTCCGGAAATTGCATGAAGGAATGTTTCAATGGAGGGGCGTTCACCATCAATAAACGCTTTTTTCAGGATATTCCGGGAATCCACATCTGTTATTTTATCGAGATCATCACTTCCCAAAAAGAAATCTGCTATTATCTGGGGATTTATAATTGAGTATCCTTTTTTTTCCGTTATGTCTGCAAGCTGGTATCCGGAAGCTTTGATAAACATAACGTCCTTTTTCATCTTAAACGATGAATTGCCACCACCAGCCTGCACAAGATCTTCGCGCATACCCGCATATTTTGACATTTCAATAAATTCATCCATCTTATTATCCCGCATAACTTCACGCCTCCCTTCCGTATTGGCGAATTTCTACTGCACCGTTTCCAGTAATTCGTGGCTTATGGTGATTCCATATTTTGACAGATTATTATGTCTTTCTGCGAAATTTGTAATAAAAGGATCTTCCGGATCACATGTAATGACACATTTGATTTCTTCTGTTCCATAATAAGCCTGCAGAATCATTGATTCATCAATACTGGGAAATCCCCAATTGAATCTCCAGTCGTAATTTACTGACTGCCTCGGCACAAAACCTGCGTGATCTTTGCAGTACTGGTTCGTGTTGCCTGTATAAAGAAAAAAGCGGTTTGAATTTATCATCACAAAAACACTGAAACAAACAAGAAACACATTTGCTGGTATAAAGAGATGCGTTTCATCTATATCAATTTTCAGCATTGTTTCAAACATCATATAAAATGCCAGCATAACCGGAATGATTAAATTAAATATCCGGACACTACAGCTCATAATGGCAATCGCGCTGATATCATTTTTGATGCGTGCTACACAGATAAGGCAGATAGCTATACTTGTCATTGCAATGGAGCATTTTAAAATAAACAGATTTTTTTTTGCATCGATCAAAAGCAATATCATTAAAATACCAAGACTTACGAGCTGCGCCCATAGAAATGGAGCCCACTGCCTGAGAGAGTCCGTCAGGCTGTCTGTGGAAATGTCCTGATGAAAAAAAGTTCCATCCAGACCGTTTAGAAAACTTAAAATAATTATGATAATGTCTGTCCACCACCATTTATTCAGAATAATCTGCTTCTGCTTTACCTTCTGTAATATCAGCACCAGCATGATCGGACTGAATGCGATAGTGTATTCATTAATTCGCAAGCCGAGAAGCAGTAGCAACAGCAATGTACAGGAAAACCATTTTCTTTTATAGTCAGAATGAAACAGATATATCATTACAAAACACATCCAGAACCACGCGGCTGTTATATTCGTTTCTGTGTTCAGAAAAAAACTGCTGTTTGTTAATGAAAAGCAAAAAAATAAAATGGTTATCAGTAAAGTTTTATAGTTTTTTCTTATATAACAGAAAGTTATAGTAAAACCATAAAACAGGGCAATCCAGAGAACATGTCCAAGTGTAAACAGGCGTACGATCACTTTTATCGATGTAACTCCGCATTTTATAGCTGCATATGCAAATCCATAATGAAGGATATGGGACAAACCACGGTGTGCTGTGAATGCATAGGGTTTACCTGTATTAAGCATCAGCATCAGATGATAACTTCCATCTCCATATAATGAATTATTGGCAGTCATATAATAAATACAGAAAATACCCAGAACAATATATGATACTATTAATAGATATAAATATTTTGTCTCTTTCTCCTGTATTTTCATGATCCCTCCTGAATGCAGATTGGTTCTGATTTTCCTGAATTTGAACAGGTAAACTATACCAAAACATTTGAACTGGAAATGTTATCTGGTAAAATAAAAGAAAATTATATGGAGGTAAACAATAATGGTAACAACGCCTATACGAAAGAAGGATGATATTGATCTGTTAAAAAATTATTTTTTGTCTGCACATGAATATCGCAACTATGCATTGTTTGTTGTAGGGATTAACACCGCGTTGCGAATCAGTGATCTGCTGACACTAAAATGGGAAGATATCTACAATTTTGTTGAAAACAGATATCATCCTCATGTTTATCTGCTGGAGCGAAAAACCCGGAAAAGGACCTGTATTGCTATTAATGAAAGCTGCATTCTGGCATTTGACCTGCTTAAAAGCAGTGTGATGCCACAGTCCGGTCAGGAATTTGTATTTTTCTCCGGAAAAAACAGATATAATCATATCGGACGTAACAGGGCCTATCACATAATAAAAAAAGCAGCAGAAGCAAATGGGATTGATGGAAATATCAGCTGCCACTCGTTGCGAAAAACATTTGGATATCACGCATGGAAATGCGGAACACCACCTGCTCTGATAATGAATATCTATAATCACTCAAGCATAGAAATCACCAAAAGATATCTGTCGATAGATCAGGACGACAGAGATGAGGTATTTTACTCGATTAATTTATAGGTGATTTGTCAGAAAAAACAAATGATCTGGTATTTTTAAACAATCATTTTACTGAAATAAGTACTTGCATAAAATAAGAAAATATTGTACACTCTAAAAGTATTGTAGATAACATTTCCAGTTCAAATGTTTTGTATAAAATGTTAGAAAGTATTCTTTCATTAAGATAACAATCTGTTCAGAAATGTTATCTCCTGATACAGATTTTGCGAAATATATTCTGGGCAGGAGTTTCTGAACGGTTGTATTGCGGGGGTTGAAAACTGCCGTGTTTTTTTCTGTAAGTTAAGAAAAGATTTTTTGAAACCAACGGTACAGGGAAAATGTGGTCAGGATACTGCGGTTTTCGAAAATGAGTGAGCAGATTTCATGATCCGGAGCACATTTTCAGAATCAGGATAGAAGCCTGTGTGGAAAAATCCTGATTTTCAGGAAAAAACTTGACTATACGGGGGAGGAAAAGGGATCGTGCGGAACGGACTTCAGAAAAAAAATATATTATACTATACAGCGTGTATTCTGGCATTTCTGATTACAGGATTTGAGTTGGGGGTACTTCCGTTTGGGGAAATGATGGTAAACGGGCTGATGTATTGTGTGATCGGACAGGCAAATACTACAAATCTGGATTCTCTTTTTCAATTAAGTTATTTAAATCAGCTGATTCCCTATGGAATGCGAATACCGGAAGAATTTGGTGTGTTTTTTCTTGCAAGAATCATTGCTTTAACCGGTATCAGCGAGTTTTATACTGTACAGATTGAGGCATTTATTTTTTATTGTGCCGCTTTTGTATGCATGTTAATCGTATTGAACCGGAGTTCTGGAAACAGAATCATTGCACTCATCGTAACAATGGTATTTTTCTGGAATCCTGTTCTGCGGGCACAGCAGGGGGTTCCGCCGATATATTTCGGGATACTGTTTATGCCTGTGGTTTTGCTGGTGCTGTTCTTTTTTAATCGGCATATAGAACAGATTATGTCTGAAAGAGAGGGGCAGTCAGGTATAAAGAAGAAAAATGTATTCTTTATAGCCGGTAATTTTGCTGTTTTTCTGATCCTTGCATCGACAAGCTGGTACTTGGCTGTTATTTCTGCAAGCGGTGTTTGCTTATATTATCTGGTATTTTATGCTTCTTTTTTTAAAAGATACCAGTCTCATTTTGGCAAAATCTGCTGGATATATCTCGAATATATATTGCTGCCGTGGGTCGTGGCGCTGGGAATTATCCTGCTTATGACTCCGACGGCAGTTTCGCAGACCAGAACAGCGTTTGATTTTATGAATGGAAGCTCGATTGATGTTCTGACGATGATGTTGCCCGGTTCGGTGCAGGCCATAAGCAGATTTTTTAGCGTTGAAAGTGTAATTGCACAAAATAAATTTATTCCGGGGAACGGGGTTGCTTATTACTTTGGATATTCGATACTGATTCTTCTGCTGATAAGTATATTCTGGAAAAATGCCAGAAGCAGGAAAAGCCTGTCTCTGTTTATTGCGGGAAGTGTTCTGCTTTTGATTTCTCTTGGACCAGGGCTTCGGGTTGCGGCAATGCTTGATAAATCTATGCTTCAGGTGACGGGGCAGTACAGACTGCCTTTGGAAGAAAATGTAGTTCAGTTTCCGTGGGGAATCATGTTTGATAAATTTCCGCTGAATATCATGAGGGCAGTTAGCCGCTGGTATATAGGAGCAGTATTCTTTTTTCTGATACTGGCTGCGAGGACGCTGGGAAGATTAGGTGCAAAACGGCGGGGGAGGATTGTGGCATATGTTCTGTGTTTTTGCATGGTACTGGAATTTTTTCCGAGAATAGGACATGAAACAGGCCGGAGAACGCAGTATTTTCGTGATTATAAACATGTATATAATGATTGCGTAAAGGAACTGGATGAGTTTCTTAGTGGAAAAAGTGCCAGACTGGCGTTTTGCAATTATGATTACAATAGCAATACTTATATGATACCTATGATAATGACGAAACTGGAAGGCTGCATGACGTATTCAGGGGCAGGTGACAAGAGCATAGGAATGGCAAGAGGGTACAGGCCGGAGTGCGTATCGGATTTTATGTGTTCGGCAGAACCGGAAGCTATAGCGATTAATATTTCGAGAATGGGGGAATATCATCTGACTGATTATGCCATTTTGCCGTATTTTGATTTGAGCAATGCGGTTTACCAGTGGCCGATGAATGATGAAATTATAGAAAGGACGACCCTGATCGCAGAGGATGTGGCAGCAAGACTGAGAAACAGATACAGAGTTGTGCGGTTAGAGCATTATATGGTCATTGAACTGGCAACGGGAGAAAACGTGATTGATATACTGGCAGATAAAACTGCTGATAATGCGGAGTTTTTAATGCAGGATGAGGGGTTCGGCACAAAGTATGCAATCAATACTGAGGGAATGCAGTATGAACAGACCGTAGAGCCGGGTGATGATTCAGTTTACCTCAACTATATATTAAAATCATGCGATACGGAAGAGGCAGATTTATTTATAGAATATATAGATCGTGATGGTGTGGTGACGGGGGAGGAGAAGATAACGGTTCCCGTGACGGAGCAGTATAAAATGGCGGAATTGCAAATGGAGATTCCGGAGAATACCGGACGCGTCAGATATTATTTTGATAGTAGCGGAGTTTATTTGAAAAAGTTTTATGCGATTCCTTATGATCAGAGCAAAATACTAAAAGGTGATGTGTCAGCAGAAGTGGAGGAACTGACGGGTTTAAGTGTAGAAAGCATGAATAACATAGTGATCGGCGAAGGGGAAATGATTTTTTCGGAGAACTCGTTCTTATCGCTGGATGCAGGGGAGGAGTTTGACGGAAGATATCTGCAGTTGGAGATGGATATCTTTATGAGTAGTGGAAATGAGCATATATCCGGTTTTGAAATTGCTAATAAATGGGGAGGCTGGCTTGATGAAATGACATTTGCGCTGGCATATCATGAGGATGAGCAGATATTTTATTTTAATATATCCGGAAATGGCAGAGAGGCGGTTGGATGGGACTGGTCCCTGCAGGAGATGAAAAAGGATGAGTGGAACAAATTTAAATTCTGCTTTGATCATGGAAACGTGTTGTTGTTTGTGAATGGAAACTGTGTGGCTGAGCAGGCATGTGGTTTTGATTCACTGTATGTTTCACGCGAACCCATAAGAATCGGAAACGGTTTCACGGGAAAAATCAGGAACTTTTCGTTTGGGAGTTTAGCTGACCAGGGATAAAAGGGGAGTTTACAAATGAAGCTTATCATACAGATACCATGTTATAATGAGGCGGAGACACTGGAGATTGCGTTGAATGACCTGCCAAAACAAATAGAAGGGATTGACGTCATCGAGTATCTTATTATTAATGACGGAAGCAGGGATGACACTGTCAGGGTTGCGAAAGAGTGGGGTGTAAATTATATTGTTGACTTTAAGAGGAACATGGGACTGGCAAAAGGATTTATGGCAGGGCTGGACGCGTGTCTCCGGAACGGCGCGGACATTATAGTGAACACGGATGCGGATAATCAGTACTGCGGGGAGGATATACAAAAGCTTGTCAGACCGATTGTGGAAGGAAGGACGGATATTGTAATAGGGGAGCGGCCGATTGACAGCACGGAACATTTTTCGCCGCTGAAGAAAAAGCTGCAGCATTTCGGAAGCTGGGTGGTGCGAAAGGCATCTAGGACAGATATTCCGGATGCGCCGAGCGGATTCAGGGCATACAGCCGGGAGGCGGCAATGAGACTGAATGTTACCAGTGAGTATACCTATACCCTGGAGACCATTGTCCAGGCGGGCCGCACGAAGATTGCCATGGAATCAGTACCTGTCAGGACGAATGCGGAGTTGCGGCCGTCCAGACTGTTCAGCAGCATGTTCGGCTATGTAAAACGCTCGATGTTTACGATCGTCAGAGCATTTATGATGTACAAGCCGCTTAAATTCTTTTGCATTATCGGCGGAATCATATCCGGTCTGGGAGCGCTGCTGGGAATCAGGTTTCTTATCTATTTTATAAACGGTTTTGGGAACGGACACATACAGTCGCTGATTCTGTCAAGCATGCTGGTACTGCTCGGATTCCAGACTCTTGTGATCGGTTTTCTGGGGGATATCATATCGGTAAACCGGAAGATACTGGAGGACATTCAGTACAGAATAAAGGAAATGGAATATGGGAGACAGGCTGAGAAAAACAGTTAAAATATCCGGAAACATTATCATGCTCCTCGCGTGTATTTTTATAATTTCGAGGTTTTGCAGATACAGCGGACAGATTGACTGGAAACAGCTGGCGGATAATAAATGGAGGCTTGGCATTGCGGTATCGGGATATACGGTTATCATGCTGTTCAGCCCCGTTACGTATAAAATCCTGCTGGGAATCACGGCGGATACGGATATTCCGTTCCGGAAGATCCGGTATATATGGTGTAAATCCAATATATACAAGTATCTGCCCGGAAATATTTTCCAGTATGTGGGGAGAAATGAACTGGCAGTCGGAACGGAACTGAAGCATTCAGAGGTGGCAGCCGCGACTGTGCTGGAAATACTGGTGACAGTCGTATCGTCTGTGGCGGTGACCCTTCTTCTTGTATGGGACGACGCGGCTGCATGGATTGTCCTGCATGTGGATACAGGGCTGGTCCTGAAAATCAGTTCTGTTTCCGTGCTCCTGATAACTTTAATTTCTTTTCTGGCGGGAAAGAAATTAAGAGGTATAAAAAATGAACTGGTATCCCTGCTGACTGTAAAAAATTTTGTCAGGCTGCTGGAGGCAGCGGGATATTTCAGCGCAATACTGCTGTTGGACGGGGTTCTGTTCGGGTATGTATTCATTGTGACCGGACGTCCGCTGACGCTGGATGAGATGGTGACGGTTGCGGGACTGTTTGCACTGTCGTTCTGCGTGGGATACGTAACTCCCGGCGCACCCGGAGGGATCGGGATCAGGGAGGCGGTCCTTCTGTTTTCCATGGGGGATATACTGGGAAATTCCTGTGTTGTGACGGCGGCGGTAGTGTTCCGGGTGATTTCAGTCGCGGGGGATGTTCTGGCTTTTCTTGCGGCAGCGGGACTAAGCCGCCATAAACCGGAAAAAATGGTCTGAAGAAACAGGGGGAAACATGAATTTTATTACGGTGGAACAGCTGAATCAGTGTATTTGCAGAAATCTGAAAAAAGTGCCAAGGGATATTGATCTGATCGTCGGCGTGCCGAGAAGCGGATCATTTGTGGCAAACCTGCTGGCGCTTTATCTGAACCTGCCCTATACGGATATTGACAGCTATACGCAGAAAAGGGAACTGAGAAGTGGAAATACCAGAAAATGCAGCGGATGGATCAGCAATGCCGGCGATGCCGGAAAGGTTCTGGTTGTGGATGACAGCATCAGCAGCGGAAGGGCTGTCAGAGAGGTAAAGAAACAGATACAGGACAGTAAAATGCCGGCGGAGCATCTTTTTCTGGCGGTATATGCGCTGGAGAATAATCTGCATATGGTGGATATTTATTTTGAAATCTGTCATATGCCGCGTATGTTTGAGTGGAATTACATGCATCACTGGGCGCTGGAGTATGCATGTGTGGATATTGACGGTGTGCTGTGCGAGGATCCCTCTGTGTTTGAGAACGACGACGGGAGACGGTATGCTGAATTTATGCGAACCGCGAAGCCCAGATTTATTCCGACCAGAAAGATCGGCTATATAGTGACAACGCGTCTGGAAAAATACCGGAAAGAGACGGAAGAATGGCTGAACGGCAATCACATAGAATATGATCACCTGATAATGATGGACTGCGAATCGGGTGCTGAGCGCAGAAAGAATGGAAATCACGGTACTTTTAAAGGAGAGATCTTCAGGAAAACAAAGTGCTCTGTTTTCATAGAAAGTAATTATGAGCAGGCTGTCGAGATATGCAGAATATCCGGAAAGCAGGTCTTTTGTGTGGATAAAAGCGTATTAATTACGCCGCGCGGACTGACCAGGCATATGAAGATTCTGGCGAACGACTGGAGATTTACCAGTAAGAGGGTAATAAGAAAACTGTTAGGGAAAATATAGAAAAAGTGCTGATTAAGGAGCAGGATATGAAATTTATTGCAATGCCGCGTTATCAGATGCGAAAAAATGCATTAAAAAAGCTGATAAAAGAAAATGCGTACAATTTTAGGGGGGGGGTATTTGAAATTGGATACGGGGCAGGAGAAGTTTTTTCACTGTACAGAAAACTCGGACTGCACGTGGAAGGATATGATCCGTCGGAAGAAGCTTATGTATATGCGGGGAAAAATTACGGTGATTCCGGTGTTGTGCTTCTGAGAGAACTTCCGGAAGAGGGCAGGAAGTATGATTATGTTGTGGCGTGTGAGGTTCTGGAGCATATTGAAGATGATGTGAAGGAACTGAAGAAATGGAAAAAGTATCTGAAGAATACAGGAAAAATGATTGTCTCGGTTCCCGCGCATCAGAAGAGGTGGGGAGAGAATGATGTATACAGTGGTCATTACAGAAGATATGAAAAAAAGGAGTTAATGGAAAAGTTTCTGGCAGCCGGAATGCGTATAGAGAAAATCTACACGTATGATTTTCCTGCGTGTCTGTTGCTCGATGGCATGAGAGACAGGAGCCGCGGCAGGAAAATTAACAGGGAAAACCTGAAGAAAAGCAGAGAGGAATTTACAAAGAGCAGCGGGATTGAGCGGGATTTCGGCGTTGTTGCGCGGGTTCTGTCACATCCCGCACTGTGGTATCCTGTTGTAAAACTGGAGGAACTGTTTTACAGAACAGATCTGGGCTCCGCTTATATTTTGATGGCATCCCTGATGTGACGGCAGGTTCATATCCGCAGAGCTGATATGAACCGATGCATCCGGCTGGTGATTCTTTTGGAAAGGATAATATGAAAAATAATCAGCCGGATGAGGAAGATAAGGGCTTTGTTTTAATGCCCCGATACCAGATGAGGAGAAATGCGCTGAAAAAAATATTAAAATCAGCCGGATGCAGGAATAAAACGCTATTAGAAATAGGATACGGTGCGGGAGAAATATTTCTGCTGTACCAAAAGCTCGGATTATATGTGGAGGGATATGATTTCTCTGAAGCTGCTTATGAACATGCAAGCCGTAATTATCCGGGTGCCGGTATTATTTTGCTGAAAGAAATGCCCGAAAAGAAGAGATATGATTATGTTGTCGCATGTGAGGTGCTGGAACATATTGAAAATGATGTGGAAGAGCTGAAAGAGTGGCGGAATTACTTAAAGGATAATGGCAGGATGATTATATCGGTTCCGGCGCATCAGAAAAGATGGGGTGAAAGTGATGTTTACAACGGACACTGGAGGCGGTATGAAAGAGCGGAACTGGAGAAAAAATTAGCGAAGGCGGGCATGCGGATAGAAAAAATTTATACGTATGATTTTCCCGCCTGCCTGTTTCTGGACGGAATGCGGGACAAAAGCAGAAAACGGAAAATGAGACAGAAGAACTGGAAGAAGAGGGGAAGAAGCGAGGCGACGAAAAAAAGCGGAGTGGAACGGAATTTTAATCCTGTTGTCCTGGCATTGTCTCATCCGGCGCTGTGGTTTCCTTTTATAAAAGCCGGGGAGCTGTTTTACGATACGGACTGGGGTTCTGCATATATTCTTGTCGCATCGGTCAGACGGACAGGGGTATGAGTGAATGACCGGAACGGATCTGTTTGTGTCAGCAGATCTGTTCCGGTTATATTTATGCCATTTGTGCTGTATTATCGAAAAATTTCCGGGAGATTCGGTGAAGATGAAAGAACGGGGATAAAGACTGCTATGATGAGGACCTCTGGAAAGTGGTAAAATGTATTGAAAAATGATCTGAAAACGAATAGGGAACAGAGATTAGGTACAAAATTATTGCCGAGGGATTTAATGCACATAATAACACGGCGCAATCCGGGATATCTGATGTTGCTTTTGATTCGGATTTATAGTAATATAAACATACTGGTATAATCTGGTATATAATTTTTGTACAGATGGTTTCCGGGGATGTGATAAGTTTGTGTTGTCTGAAATCTGAAAGGAGCGGTTGTGTATATGAGATTGCGGGGGGATATAAATGCTTTCATCCGGCGCAACAAAGCAGGACTGGTGATTCTGACTGTTTTTTTTCTTACAGACATAGTTTATCTTTTGAATACAACGGCAAATGTTCCTATTATGGATTACTGGAGGTATGGGGATGAGTTTCTGGATGAAATATACAATGGGGGAATTAAATTCAGCACTTTCTGGGAGTCAATAAACGGACAGAGGGCGGTTCTGACATATTTTCTTTTTCTGATAAATGTAAAAATATTTCACTGGAATACAAGGGTTGCTGTTTTTTTCGGAGCATTTGTGACAGGCCTCACAGGATTATTGTTATTGAAAATCATGGACGCTGATCCTGATTCTGAAGTGCGCCGGCCGGATTTGTGGCTGAAAAACCTGACGATTCTTGGAATTATTATGGTTTTGTTTAATTATGTGCAGTGGGAAATCAAAACAATTGAATTTTCCGCCCCGTTTTCTGTGATAACTTTTTTTATAGTACTAAATATGTGGCTGGCGGACCGGATCCTGAATAATCTGGAAATGGAAAATGAAAAGGTGCTCTGGTTTGCGGTGTTGTTAGGCGTCTGTATTTGTTTTATTTACTCTGCATTCTTTCCGGCGGTTGTCGGGGCAATCTGTATCTGCAGGGCAATTCAGTTTTTTTCCGATTATAAAAAGGATAAATTCCGGTATATTGGAAAATATTTAATTACAGGATCCGGAATAGCGGGTGCGGCGTTCATATATCTTAGAGGCATAACGGGGGTGGTCAGCAGCGATGCTAATTTAACTGTTTTTGGGCAGAATATAGTGAATGGTGAGTTTGCCAGGGGACTTGCGATTTATCTGGGTTCCAGTATTCTTCACACATCCTTTGCAGAAAAGCTGGGGTTCCCGATAATCATTGTAACTGGAAGCGTCGTGGGGATTCTGTATATTCTGGCTATCTGCTATTGCATGAAATACAGGGCCCGGATGAAATCCTTTTTTCCGCTGATGCTGATGTTATATACGTTATTGTCCGCCTTATTACTGCTATATGGGAGGGGGAATGTGTTTGGCCCTGAGTATCTGTGTTCTTCGAGATATGCGTGTCAGTCCAGGATCGGTCTGACTGGTATCCTGCTGGTATTCCGGGAGATGATGGGAGAGGGGAAAAAGGTGACCAGACTGAGCTTTCTGGCAAAGGTTCTGGTACCCTGTTTTATAATTTCGGGAATGATATTGTCGCAGATGACGGAGTTCCGGTTATCTCCTTTTCGCAGGTTAACCTATGACACCATGATTGAGTATATTTATGATATTGATAACAAAGAGGACGAGGATTTGTCTGTGTTTCAGGCCAATACGCCTTCTCAGGTCAGGAATACGATTGAATCCATGAAGAAATACAGACTAGGGATTTTTTATTATCTGCCCGCGGATGGAAGATACGATCAGCTGTATGGGGAAACTGAATAAGACTGATGTAAGGCAGCATTGCGGAAATTGCCGAATGTTGACAATAGATGAATTAAATAGTATGATACGTAAGAATTATCAGGAGGAAGAGCGGGATGAAAATTGCACTAATCGGGTATGGTTACTGGGGGCCAAACATTGCAAGAAATCTGAATAAAACCCCGAAAGCAGAGTTATATGCCATCTGCGATATGGATGAAAACAACCTTGAAAGGGCACGCAGGTTATATGGGAGCAGCGTGAAATACGTAAAGGACTATCATGAGCTGATAGGGGAAGTGGATGCTTTTGCGATAGCGCTGCGCCAGGATATCAGTTATCCGATTGCCCTGGAATTACTGGCAGAAAAGAAGCATTTATTTATGGAAAAGCCGCTGGCTACTTCGACGGAACAGGTTCAGACTCTCGGGAAGCTCAGTGAACAGTATGATGTGACATTACATGTTGATCATATTATGGTTTTTCATCCGATTATCAGATATATTAAAAATATGATAGAGACGGGTGAGCTTGGTGATTTGCTGTATTTTGATGTTTCCAGAATGAATCTTGGACCACATATTAAAAATGACATTAATGCCATGTGGGATCTCGCGGTGCATGATCTGGCGGTTCTGGATTATCTGTGTGACGGAATGGAGATGAAACGTGTAAGTGCGGCTGGTCTGGCACATTACGGCGACAGCGAGGAACTGACATATCTCACGGTAGAATATGACAATATGATTGCTTCGGTGCGTTCCAGCTGGATATCCCCGTTTAAGGAGAGGCGGATGATTATTGCCGGTACGAAAAAGATGGCTATATTTGATGATATCCAGACAGATGAAAAACTTACGATCTGTGATAAAGGCATTGATATTTCTGATGATTTCAGGGAGTATGGCAGATATGAGGCACGTGTGCGGCTTGGGGATTTATATATGCCGCACATAGAGATGGAAGATATTCTGTTAAACAGTATTGAACATTTTATTGACTGTATTAACGGGAAAAAGGAAAGTATTGCCGGTTATAAACAGGCTTACCGTGTGATTTCTATACTGGAACAGGCGGATAAGAGTATAAAGGGGAGAATGTAATGAAAAATTTGCCCGTAACGATACCATTTTTTGACGAAAAAGAATCGCAGAATGTAAAAAAAGTTCTGGATTCGGGCTGGGTCGCCCAGGGGCCGGTGGTCGCAGAATTTGAGGAAGCGATTGCCAGCCATGAGGGAATTAAGTATGGTGTGGCGACGACGTCCTGTACGACAGCGCTGCACCTGGCGATGGCTGCTGAGGGAATGGGAGCCGGAATGGATGCGCTTGCGCCGGCATTTACGTTTGTTGCGACCACAAATGCGATTGTACAGACAGGCGCTACCCCGGTACTTGTGGATATTTGCCGGGATACCTACAATATTGACGTTGAGAAATTGGCGGAAGTGATCAGAAATGATTACCGGGAGCAGAACGGAAAGATGGTTCACAAAGAAACAGGGAATATATTGTGGGGCATTGTTCCGGTGCATGAATTTGGTCTGTGCTGTGACATATCGGCGGTGAACAGGCTTGCGGAAGAGTACCATCTGAAGGTAATTGAAGACGCTGCGTGTGCTCTGGGTGCGAAAATCGGCGAAGTTCACCAGGGCGGTTTTGGGAATCCGTCCTGTGTCAGTTTTCATCCCCGCAAATCCATTACGACGGGTGAAGGGGGGATGGTGCTGACGGAAAATGAAGCTTTGGCGAAGCGGATGAGAGAGCTGCGCACGCATGGCAGTACGGTTTCGGCGGATGCCCGTCACCATGGACAGGGATATCTGCTTCCGGAATTTCCGGAAGCCGGCTATAATTACCGGATGACAGATATACAGGCTGCAGTGGGAATGGCGCAGGCTGAAAAGCTTGATTATATTATTGAAGAAAAGCGGAGGCGTGCAGATATCTACAATCGCTTAATTGGGGAGATGCTGCCGGAGTTTATCCCTCCCTGTGTTCCGGGAGGGTATTTCCATACGTATCAGTCATACGTATGTATGCTGGATTACCTGAAGCTGCAACCGGGCTCTGTCCGGGAAGGCGGAAAGTTCCGCAATGCATTGTTACAGAAATTAGAGGCTGTCGGAATTGCAACCCGTCAGGGGACTCATGCGGTTCATATGCTGGGATATTATAAAAACAGGTTTGGATACAGGCCGGAAGATTATCCGAATGCATATGCCTGCGATCATTTATCGATTACATTGCCGTTATATGTGCAGATGAGCGACAGTGATCAGGAATATGTGATCCGGACTATACGCGAAACAATCGACGATATGTAAAAATTCAGGAGAAATATTATGGCAGCTATTGCTGGAAAAAGTATATTGGTTACGGGCGGTGCGGGCTTTATTGGAAGCCATCTGTGTGATGCGCTTCTGGAGGGCGGGGCCTCAAAAGTTGTATGCATTGATAATTTTTTCCTTGGAAAGATGGAAAATCTGGACAAGGCATCTCAGTATGATAATTTTATTCTGTATCGGGATGATGCCCGCAATTTTGGCGTGCTTCAGGCGATTATGGAAAAAGAAAAGACGGAAGTTGTATTTAATCTGGCAACGATAGCGTTAAACTATTCTTTTTTCAATCCTTTCGATGCGTATCTGGTGAATGTGGAGATTGCAAACACGTTACTGGAACTGCTGAAAACCGGGGCATATCAGACTCTGGTCCATACATCCTCATCGGAAGCATATGGGACTGCCAGGTATTCGCCCATGGATGAAAATCATCCGACAGACCCGACGACACCGGACGCGGCAGGCAAAGCAGCGGCGGATCTGATGGTGCACAGTTTTTATAAAGTGCTTGGTCTTGATATCTCAATTGTGAGGCCTTTTAATAATTATGGTCCGCGGCAGAATGCAGCAGGTTCCCTGGCGGCGATTATTCCGGCAACCGCGCGACGTATCAGGGAAGGCGGCATGCCGATGGTAGAGGGAGATGGCGAACAGACCAGGGATTTTATTTATGTTGCAGATACTGTCCGTGGGCTGATAATGGCATATGAGAGAGAACAGTCCAGGGGGAAAATTATTAATCTTGGGTCAGGAAAGGATATTTCCATTAATAAGCTGCTCCAGGGGATCTGTGATTATATGGACTATACAGGAGAATGGGAGCATCGGCCGGCGAGAACAAGTGATGTAAGGAATTTATGTGCGGATTCAAAACGTGCAAAAGAGCTGCTTGGATTTGAAGCGGAGGTAGGATTTGAAGAGGGCATAAAAAGAACGCTGGACTGGTATATGGGCAGATAGCCGCAGGTTTTTTTAATTGGGATATTGCCGGTTGTGAAGGATTTATTATTAAAAATGAGACAGTGAGGTATTTTATGATAAAATACAGTATAAACGATCTGTATGCTGGTCAGTGCCATGAAGAAACATTTGTCGTGTCAGAGGATACCGGCAGAAAATTTGCAGATATATCGCTGGATTATAATCCTATCCATCTGGATCAAAAGGCCGCTTCTGAATCCAGATTCGGTAAGAAAATTGTCCATGGAATGCTTATCGGGAGTTACTTTTCCGGCATCATTGGGAATAAGTTTCCCGGCGCGGGTTCTGTTTATATAAGTCAGAATATAATGTTCAGACGTCCGGTTTATTACGATACACCAATTGTCGTAAAAGTGGAAGTTAAAGATATTGATCTGAATAGAAATCACGTGTTTTTGAAAACACAGTGTTTTGACCGGGAAGGTGTACTATTAGTGGATGGTGACGCAAAAATCTTATATCAGTAGGGGGAATACTCATGGCAAAAATATCTTATATAGATAATGATATTAAGTACGCAAAAGCTTATATAAAGAGAGATTACAGCGAAATTTCCGATGAAATAGAAGAAAGTTTAAACGATCTGTCATTTTTTTTCGAAAACGGCGAACAGATTTATGGGTACTCCATTACACAAAATGCTCTTCTGTCGGAAGTCTATAAAAATGATTTTTTTGCAGTCCATTTCTGCTTCCGGAATATAGATACTTTGCACAATCCCGAACAGGAAAAATGTATTGGAAAACTGCTGGAACATTTAATGCGACAGATCAGTGAGACAAAAGGATATTATAATTTAAAGCTCCCGACCAATATTGTCGATTTAATCAGGGCATATAATCGCCTGGAGCGGTACCCGTTTATTTTTTGTGGCGGGACGGTGCAGCAGTATATTTACCGGAAAGCAGTTCCCGATTCCAATAAAAACGGGCTGCATGTGTTTATTGCAGATAAAGAATATATAACAGCACATCGCGAAGAATTGCTGACTATGACATACAATTCATTTGAGTCTTATCAGGGCCAGTATCATTGTTCATATGCGATTAGCGACAGAGCAGGTGAAATTTATAAGCACTGGATCAATGAGAGCCTGCAGCCGGAATCAAAAGACCGGATTATTGTTGCGGAATACAGCAATGTTCCGATTGGATTTGTCACGACAAAAGAAGATGACTTTGCCGTAGTGGGAGTCCTGTCTGCAGTTTCAGACGAATACAGGCAGTACGGCGCATATAAGGCGATGATAGCTTATATCATTAACTACGCAAACGAAAAACAAAAAAGCTTCATTACTGGTACCCAGTTTGATAACTTTATTGTGCAGGGAGTCTGGAATTCACTGGGAATGAAATCTTATTACTCATTTTATAATATTCATCTTGATATGAGATGATGTGGCGGATTCATGCTGTTATACCGGATGAGAAGTCCGGTTTAATGGATTTGATGTGCCGATGACGAGGCGAAAGAGGACATCTGTTTTGGATATGAGAAAATGTGAAAAAGAAAAAGGGCTGTCGGTTATTGTTCCATTTTTAAATGAGGCAGAAGGGATTGGGGAATATTGCAGGACGCTGGATCAATACGCAAAAGATATTAAATTTTGCCTGGAACTGATTTTTGTTGATGACGGATCTGATGATAATACAGCAGATATTATAAAAGGATATTCTTTTAAAAATGTCAGCAGAGTGAAAGTGGTAAGTCTTGCGAAAAATTTCGGCTCTCATGCTGCAATACGGGCCGGAGTCCTTCATGCTTCTTACGACGTATGCACATGGATGGGAAGTGATCTGCAGGAACCGGTCGAATTTCTGGAAATCTCATATGAAAAGATAAGAGAGGGCCATGATGCAGTTTATGTTGAAAAAAATTCTATAAAAATATCAGCTTTCAGCAGATGTTTCTCAAAGATCTATTCGGCATTGATGAGAAAATATGCTGTTTCTAATTATGCGTCAGGGGGCATCAGTAATATTGTGTTTAACTGGAAACTGATGGATTATTTAAATAAAAATATTGAGTCAAATTCCTCTGTGGCGTTACAGCTTATGGACGCAGGATTCAAAAGCTGTGTTATTTCCCTGGATTTTAATGAACGCTTTGCCGGTAAGTCAAAATGGACGCTGGCAAAAAAAATAAAGCTTTTCATAGACTCTTTTGTGGCCTTTTCATTTATGCCGATCCGGCTGGTGAGTCTTACGGGGGGACTGATTTTCTTACTGGGAGTGGCCATTGGGGCTTTTACCCTGATTAATAAGTTTACCAGTCCTTCTGTGCCGCTGGGTTATTCGACTCTGGCCAGCATTATGGCATTAGGATTTGGTATAACCAATATCTCTCTTGGGATTATCGCTGAATATTTATGGAGAGCGTATGATGCAGCGCGGGACAGGCCGGCATTTATTATTTCTGAAATAGAAGATGTCAGTACAGATAAGGAATAGAAAGACATGAAGAAGACAGAAAGTTATGTGATTCTGTATCTCGCATTTTTTATATATTCAGTATCATCTATATGTGCAAAAATAGCGTCCCAGCAGAGTGTTTTTTTCCGTGTAATGATTTTTCTGGTTCTGGAAGTGGGCTGTCTGGGATTGTATGCGGTAATCTGGCAGCAGGTATTGAAGCGTTTTTCCCTGATTACAGCGATGGCCAGTAAGGGAGTGGTTGTGATTTTTAATCTCATCTGGTCTGTTATGCTATTTAATGAACATATAACAATATATAATTGTATTGGTGCAATAATTATTATGACAGGTATCTGGATTGTTTCCGGGGATCAGCAGTGATATTGGGAAACAGGGGGCCGGTTCCGGGTAAAATCGGATGTGCAGGGTAAGGGTGGATGATTTATTATTTTATTGCAGTTTTTTCCGGGATTCTGTCTTCATTTTCCCAGGTTTTATTAAAGAAGAGCGCGGAAAAGAAGAAAAAAACAATATGGGGTGAGTATTTAAATCCATATGTTATTACCGGATATATAATAACTATGGTATGTATGCTGCTGACTATTATAGCATACAGGGGTATGCCTTTTAAGTATGGTGCAGTGCTGGAATCGTTATCATATCTGTATATTATGATACTGAGCAGGTTATTTCTGCATGAGAAACTTACAAAGAAGAAGCTGGCAGGCAATATAATCATCGTAGCAGGTGTCATTATATTTAGTCTGGGAAAGTAGGGAGAAAAATGGAAGTAAAAATTTTGGATCTGTCAAGACAGTATGCATTAATTCAGGACAGGGTAGAACAGGCAGTATGTGAGCAGATGCGCAGCGGCATGTATATTGGCGGAAAAGCTGTCGCGGACTTCGAAAAGAAATTTGCAGAATATATCGGAGTCAGACATGCAATCAGTGTCAACAGTGGCACGGATGCTCTGGTTATCGCGTTAAAATCGCTTGGAATTAAGGCTGGCGATGAGGTGATAACAACGCCCTTTACTTTTTTTGCGACGGCAGAAACGATTGCCATGACGGGAGCGGTTCCGGTTTTTGTCGATGTGGAGGAAGACACCTATAATATTGATCCGGATAAAATCGAAGAAAAAATTACCGGAAAGACCAGAGCGATTCTTCCGGTTCATATTTTTGGGCAGCCGGCTGACATGCACCGGATTATGGAAATAGCGGACAAATACGGACTGGCTGTTATTGAGGATGCGTGTCAGGCAGTCGGTGCTGAGATTGAGGATAAAAAAGCCGGTTCTTTTGGACATGCCGGTTGTTTTTCGTTTTTTCCGACCAAAAACCTGGGAGCGTTTGGGGATGGCGGCATGATTACCACAAATGATGATTCACTTGCCACTATCTGCAGAGCTTTCAAGGAGCATGGTATGGCACAGAACGGTGCGAAGGCAAGGTATATTCTGGAAGGGGTTGAAGATGATCTGGCAGGGACTGTCTCCCCGGATGCACTGTACAATCCGTATAAGTATTATAATTATCTTATTGCATATAATTCAAGGCTTGATGCGATACAGGCGAGAGTGCTGGATATTAAGCTGGATTTTCTGGACCAGTTTAATGGCAGACGCGCTGCAATTGCTGATTTTTACAGGAAAGAGCTGGACGGTTGCGAAGGAGTTATCCTGCCGCATGTGAAAGAGGGATTTAAGACAGTATGGCATCAGTATGCTTTCCGCTGTGAGAAAAAAGATGAAATGGGGAATTTCCTCGCTTCCAGAGGGGTCGGAAGTGCCGCATTTTATCCGGTTCCGCTGCATTTACAGAAAGCGTTTTCTTATCTGGGGTATCAGGAGGGGGATCTGCCTGTTTCAGAAAAACTTACACGACAGACAGTCTGTCTGCCAATTTTTCCGGAATTAAAGGATGAAGAATTACAGTATGTTGTGGCAGGTATAAAAGAGTTTTTTCAGAATTAGGGAGGGCAGAAATGTCAGTTTTTATCCATCCAACGGCTGAAGTATCAGAACAGGCGGAAATCGGGGACGGTACAAAGATATGGAATCTGGCTCAGGTGCGGGAAGAAAGTGTGATCGGTGAAAATTGTATCATTAGTAAAAATGTATATATTGATACAAAAGCAGTTATTGGGAACCGTGTAAAAATACAGAATAATGTAAATGTATATCATGGAGTAGTAATCGGGGATGATGTGTTTTTGGGACCTTCCATGACTTTCACAAATGATTTTTATCCCAGGGCATTTAATACGGAATGGAAAATTACAGAAACATATGTGAAAAAAGGAGCGTCCATTGGCGCGAACGCAACAATTGTCTGTGGAAATACGATAGGTGAGTATGCCATGGTCGGTTCAGGGAGCGTTGTGACAACAGATGTACCTGCTCATGCACTGGTAGCCGGGAATCCGGCAAGACAGATCGGGTGGGTATGCAGATGTGGATGCCGGATGGACGAGAATCTCAGATGCCCTGAATGCGGCAGTGTACTGGATGATATGTAGGCGAAAAGTGATTCCGGATATGATGAAAGGTTGAGAGATGAAAAAAGTATTCAATAATATACTGCTTTTGCTGTCAGGCGTATTTTGCATTATATATCCTTTTTATATACTTATTATTGAACCCGGTTTTTTTCATAATCAGTTTTTTCTCTATAGCGGTAAGCAGGTTGCTGAATTAGTTATATGGCTATTGATTGCATTATGTGGAATAAAATGGTGTAATGTTAACTGGTTAGCAGTAGTACTGCTACTTTTTAGTTACTGTCATTTAATGCTGCTTCCTATGGCGGCAGCTGTTTTATATGGAGTTCTCACACTTCTGGCAGGACATTTTGTGCTGGAAAATGTATTCCATTCTGAGCATGAGGACAGGCATATATTTTCCTGTTTTCTGGGCATGATGCTGCTGACGGTATTGTATGCCTGCCTGTCACTGTTCAGAGTGGGAAGTATTTTTAATATAAAAATAATAGATATGGTGTTGTTTGTTTTATTGTGTATCTGGTTTATGCGCAGCAGAGGGAGGGAAGGATGTAAGCGCAGGCTGAATGGCTGCCTCCGGTTCAGTGTATCAAAGCCGGTATATTTAAAGCTGATGGGCGTAATGTCCTTTTTAATGATTGCTGTCGGAAGGGCGAATAATAGTCTGGATTATGATTCCGTCTGGTATGGATTGCGTTCTCCTTATGTACTCAATAATAAGACAGGCATCTATGATAATCTGAAATTAGTGGGGTGTGTCTACACTTATCCAAAGGGATATGAGGTATACCAGTTGCCATTATCAGGTTTTGATTCGTATGGATTTGTCTATGCGGGTAATATTATAATGTCTCTCGCTGTATTATACATGGTGTACAAAATCTGTAAATTATTTGTCAGTGCAGAGTATGCAGTGTGGGGTGCACTTCTGGCATCTGCGATACCGGGTATTATGAATATGTCTGTTACAGCCAAACCAGACATAATGACGCTGCTGATTCAATTATTTATCATTTATTCCGCCATATTGCTGCTAAGGAAAAAAGATTCCGCTTATGCAGTTATAATTTTATCCGGTTATATTTATACGCAGACGTTGAAGTCTTCGTCTGTTATTTTTTCTACAACAATTTTACTTGCAGTCATATTTATTTGTTTCATATATAAAATAAAGCCCTGTAAAAGCCATTCTGCCCGTGGGTTTCTCTTGCTTTCTGTAACTGATCTGGTATTGATCTGGTACAGGACATATCTGCTGACCGGGATTCCTGCAACGTCAATATGGGGAGGCCTTTTCAGAAAGTTCGGTATGACTGATAAATATCCATATAAAAGTGGACAGATATCACAATTCCGGATGGGAAGCCTGTTTGACAGGGAGGTTCTGTCCGCTGTATTTACGAGAATTAAAGAGGTTCTTTTTGCACCCAATTCAACGGATACAGACCATATTGTAATTGCGTGGGGAACTACATTATGTACGTTTCTGATTTTTTTTATAGTCCTGGGAATAATCTTCAGTTTCAGAAAAACATTTTTTGAACTAAAGAAACATGCAGATCTTTGTTTTATTATTTTGCTGGCAATCGGAGAGTTTGCCGGCTGTCTGCTTTCTTTATGGGTAGGGACCAAACCGGATGGGAATTATTTTATGTTATATTATAGTGCCACGATAATTTGTGCCACGGTTTATGCCCGTATTCTGATCAGCGATAAGACATTTTCAAAAAATATACTGACCGGCCTGGTTATATTTTTTTTACCTTTAAACATAATATTTTCCGGGGCGGCAAACTGGGCGTGGTGTTCCGCTTTTTCAAAAATTGAGTGGCTCAATAAAGGTTATTATGATCATCGTCAGGAATTTAAGGACTGGATGAATCAGGCAGGATGTGATCAGATTTATGACATTATGAGTAAAGACCCGTCAAACAGAGTGTTAGCTTTTGGAGTGCATCCGTCCGTTGAGCGGGTGCCGTGTGTTATAGAGAGTGAATTAGATGTGACAAACTGGGGAAACTGGGAGCTCGTGGCATCGGTAGACAATTTTGTCCGGTTTGTAAATTTTGCAGAGTATGATTATATTTATATAGCACCGGGTTATGTGGTGAAGGATAACAGTGCATATGATAATTTGTGCGGGTTATTTGAGAAAGATATGATCACCTCTGTAATGAAAGAAAATGATCATATTCTTTTCACGCTGGGGGAGAATGAGGATCATGAGCAGAGTATTCGCATGAAGGAACAATTTGCTGAAGCAATCTGATTGCGAAAAAATACAACGGGTTTGTGATGAAAGAAAGTTGAGAATAAGAATGGATTGTTCCAAAGTATTGTATATCGTGATACCGTGCTATAACGAAGAACTGGTTCTGCCTGAGACAGAAAAGAGACTGACAGATAAGATGAACCGGATGATACAAACCGGACTTATTTCCGAAAAAAGTCGTATCGTTTTTGTCGATGACGGATCTAAGGATAATACATGGCTGATGATCAAAGAGATGTATCAGGAGAATCAGTATGTGATGGGGGTCAGATCTTCGAGAAATCGTGGACATCAGAATACGTTGCTGGAAGGACTGATGGCAGTAAAGGATGACTGCGATATGGTAATCTCGATGGATGCTGATCTGCAGGATGATATTGAGGTTCTGGACAGTTTTGTCGAAAAGTATTATTCCGGCTGTGAGATAGTATACGGTGTCAGGAGTATGAGGAGTACTGACACCTGGTTTAAGCGAACGACGGCAGAAGGGTTTTACAAAATCATGGCATGGATGGGGGTAAATATAGTTTATAACCATGCGGATTACAGGTTGATGAGCAGAAAAGCATTGCACGAGCTGGCAGGCTTTAAAGAAGTAAATCTTTTTTTGCGTGGTATCGTGCCTATGATCGGTTTTAAAACGGATGTTGTAAAATATGAAAGACATGAGAGATATGCCGGAGAATCAAAATATCCTTTAAGGAAAATGTTATCTTTTGCACTGGACGGGCTGACATCGCTCAGCATTAAGCCAATACGGTTTATTTCTGCAATTGGCGTTATATTGTTCGGAATCAGCCTGCTGCTGCTGATATACTTTCTCGTCGGCTACTGTATGAAAAAAACGATACAGGGATGGGCAACTCTTGTTATATCCATCTGGGGAATAGGAGGATTGCAGCTCCTTGCGATAGGGGTAATAGGAGAGTATATTGGAAAGATCTATTTAGAGACAAAGGAAAGGCCGCGTTTTATAATTGAAGAGTTTTTAAAGAAATAAAGGCGGTAATATTGAGGGTGAAATATGGAGAAGAATCTGGTAAGCGTCTGCATTCCTGTTTATAATGGCGAAGCGACGATAAAAGAGACGCTGGATTCTGTTATCAGCCAGACATATAAAGAACTGGAAATAATTATAGTGGATAATTGTTCAACAGACAGAACCCTGAACATTGTCAGCGGGGCTAATGATAGCAGAATAAGAGTTTATAAAAATGATACTAATCTGGGTATGGTCGGAAACTGGAATAAATGTCTGGAATATGTCAGGGGCAGTTATATTCAGTTTGTGTGCGCAGATGATATTCTGTATCCGGAATGTATCCGCAGGAAAGTAGAAATGATGGAACATTGTGAAAGGCTTTCCATGGTATTCGGAGCATCCGAGATTATTGACAGTGCCGGAAAGGTGATTATCAAAAGACATATATTTAAAAAATCGTGTATAGCAGATGGCGGGAAACTGGCAAAAAGGTCATATTATTTAAAGAATCTTTACGGGGAGCCGTCCAATGTATTGTTTAAGGCGAAGCTGCTGGCTGAGGCTGGTAATTTTGCATTGAATACCTGTTATACGACAGACTGGGATATGTGGCTTCGTTTGTCATGTCTGGGAGACGTGGGATATGTTAATGAGATTTTGGTTAAGTACCGGGTATCAGCTTCAAATGAGACAAGCAGGATTGATTATGGGAGATTTCTGGCAGATGACAGGGTGATGATGCAGAATATAGAGAGTTATCACTGTATGGAAATAAATAAGGCTGAGGAAATCATTCATCATGCGAATTATGCAGTCAGGATGCTGGCAAGAAGATTATTTATGAAGCTGAAATGCTGAGAGGCCAAAGGGTATCTGATGAACGGGAAGTGAATGGTGAGAGGGTGTAAGGGTATGAAGACAATTATTTTAGCCGGGGGATTCGGAACAAGGATTTCAGAGGAGAGTCATTTAAAGCCCAAACCGATGGTTGAAATCGGAGGAATGCCAATTATGTGGCATATAATGAAACTGTATTCATATTACGGGTTTCATGAATTTATTATCTGTGCGGGTTATAAGCAGTATGTCATCAAGGAATATTTTTCAAATTATTTCCTGCATAAAAGTGATATTACGTATGACTTTGCTTCGGGAGGGCATGACATGGTAATTCACAATAATTCCGCGGAGCCGTGGAAGGTAACCGTGGTGGATACGGGGCTGAATACAATGACAGGAGGCCGTATCAAGCGGGTAAAAAAATATCTTGGGGATGAACCCTTTATGGTGACATACGGAGACGGGGTCTCAAATGTGAATATCCGTGAGCTGGTGTCTTTCCACAAATCACATGGAAAGCTGATGACCCTGACCGGAATACAACCGGAAGGAAGATTTGGAATTATGGAATTTGAGGGTCAGAACAGGGTGTGTGCGTTTCGGGAAAAGAGCAGGGAAGACAGTGGATGGATAAATGGCGGTTTTCTGGTCTGTAATCCCGGGGTGACCGACTATATCAGGGATGACTCAGTTATGCTGGAAAGAGAGCCCATGGAAAAGCTTGCGGATGATGGACAGCTGATGTGTTATAAGCACGACGGATTCTGGCAGTGTATGGATACTCTCCGGGATAAAGAAAAGTTAGAGCGGTTATGGGCACAGGGACATGCCCCTTGGAAATTGTGGGAAGATTAGGAAAAGGAGAACCGGATTATGTTTGAGAATCAGACGGAAGTTCAGGCCAAAGAGGAAATATTACATCTTGTTGAGGAATACTATGATAAATTCCACAGGAAGAAAGAATACAGGGAGGGGGACAGGATTCCATATGCGTCCCGTGTTTATGACAGTGCGGAAATGTGTAATCTGGTGGACAGCGCGCTCGAATTCTGGCTTACTTCGGGACGCTATACACAGGAGTTTGAGCAGAAGTTCGCGGAGTATCTCGGGGTGAAGTACTGCTCTCTGGTGAATTCCGGATCGTCTGCTAATCTGAATGCGTTTATGGCACTCACTTCTCCGCTGCTTGGTGAGCGTCAGGTAAAGCGCGGGGACGAAATGATAACGGTTGCAGCCGGATTTCCAACAACGGTGACACCGGCAATTCAGTATGGGGTTATTCCGGTATTTATTGACGTAACAATACCGCAGTATAACATGGATGTAACAATGCTGGAGGAAGCACTGTCTGAGAAAACGAAAGTTGTTATGGCGGCGCATACGCTGGGGAATCCGTTTGACCTGCTGGCAGTCCGCAGATTCTGCGATCAGCACAATTTGTGGCTGATAGAAGATAACTGTGATGCGCTGGGGACAGTGTATACGATTGACGGGGAGGAAAGACTGACAGGAACAATTGGGGATATCGGGACTTCCAGCTTTTATCCACCACATCATATGACAATGGGGGAAGGAGGAGCTGTTTATACGAATGATCCGTTACTGAACCGGTGCATCCGGTCTTTCCGTGACTGGGGGCGCGACTGTATATGCAGTTCCGGACAGGATAACCGTTGCGGACATCGTTTTGACCGGCAGTATGGGGAGCTGCCGCCGGGATACGATCATAAATATGTTTATTCACACTTCGGGTACAATTTAAAAGCGACGGATATGCAGGCATCGATAGGATGTGCGCAGATTGAAAAATTTCCTTCCTTTGCAGAGCGAAGGAGACATAATTTTAACCGGTTATATGAACAGCTGGCTGATGTGTCAGATAAGCTGATTCTGCCTGTCGCATGCGATAATTCCAGTCCAAGCTGGTTTGGATTTCTGATTACCTGCAGGGAAGGGACTGACCGGAACAGGGTGGTTCAGTACATTGAAGAGCATGGGGTTCAGACGAGAATGC
>OFHB01000309.1_pt1 | contig 35480 bp, 30 predicted proteins | sample 1521881 | NCBI WGS metagenome assembly OFHB01 (sample SAMEA3504090, study PRJEB24116) | mouse gut metagenome | biome: mouse gut; feature: mouse-associated habitat; material: faeces | place: Denmark | collected 2011
GGGTGTCTCACCGGGACCTGGGGTTGCCGTAGGGCCAGGCGGTACGCCGGGGCCGGGGGTTTCACTGGGACCTGGGGTTGCCGTAGGACCGGGCGGTACGCCGGGCCCGGGGGTTTCACTGGGACCTGGGGTTACCGTAGGACCGGGGGGTACACCGGGGCCGGGGGTTTCACTGGGACTCGGCGTCACCGTAGGATCCGGGGTTTCTGCGGGGCCAGGAGTTACTGTGGGCCCAGGTGTTGTAGTCGGTACAGGTATAGGCGATTCCGTCGGCACCGGCGGCGCAGGTATTACGCCGCTCCAATTAATCTGATGTACTTCACCATACTGTTCAAAATTACCGGCCGTCACGCCGCCGATAATATTATTTCCATTAACCACAGTCGCCCTGGGAGCCAGGATAAATCCGAATATCCTTGCCGTATTCACTTTGCTGGCATTGCCAAAATTCCAGAGCACCCTGCCGGCCCAGGAGGCATACTCTGTCTTGTCACCGGCACTGTTGATATTCATCTGGGGTACGGAAACTTCTCCGCCGCTTACAATATTCACAATTACCGTCTTACCGCCGGCTTCTGCCGCCGCAATAATCCTGGCTTCATAATTCTCGCCCTGGGTAAATCCGGCATTCAATTCCTCGGCCGTGAGGTTCAGGACATATGCGTTGTCCGTGTCCATATCCGGCAGTTGATATAACTCGTCAGCCCAGGCCGCTTTCGAATTAATGACATTTGCTATGGTACTCATTATATCATTTTGGTAGGAAAATCCTCCCAGAAGATTGCCCGTGCAGAATCTTCCGGTTTCCTGATTGTTGCTGTCGATCTTAAGCAGATTGTAACCCTGCCCCACAGCTACTTCCAGCCTGTTGGCCGTACCCGCCAGCGGGTTTATCTCCGGAATCACAATGTAGGACGTCCCGTTTGCCGTACAGCTGAAGCTGCCGTCGGACAAATCACCGATATAACTCACCCCGCCGGAACCCACAGAGGCATTGCCCCCATATATATTGAGGCTGCCGGGCAGCACACCGATGGCCACATTGCCTTCCACATGGTCGCTTCTTGTCATTTGATTCGTATATACGGAAAACAGGAAGGGATTATTCAAATCAGGCCTGGCAAAATTATCTGTGGGCGGGGCAAAGTTATACAACGGAATCGGTTCTGCCACATTCACCACAAAATCGCCGCCGGTAACACTTTCCAGTTCAGGTACGTTGGGGTCCGCATTTTCATTTGCATGGGTGGAAAACCCGTGGTCCGTAAACATGCTGCTTATCACCAGGGCTGAAGCCATGGTCACCACAACAAATTTGCTTACCTTCTCCCTCATTCCTAAAATTTTCATGTTTTTTACCCTCTATAAAACCCTGATCACTGCCTGCGGAATGCAATTTATCCATTCCTTTACATAATAAGACTCCTTTTTTTGGTAAAAAGGTTCAAAATTATTACAAATTGATTAACTACTTTATACCATATGGCTCTGTCAAAGTCAACACTCCATGGATCAAAACCCTCCTGGAAGTTCCTGCCGAGCCGTAACAGGTGGACAGGGACACAATGTTGGGGCGCCCTGAGAGATCCACATCAAATCCATAGTTGGAATTCTCCACTGCCCAGCCGGTATACTTGTCATAGTTTTCATCCGATGTAAACACCATGTATCTGTTGCTGTCTGATTTTGTCATATAATAGGAAAAAACCTCGTAAGTGTAAACCAGGTCCTCCGTATAGAGAAAAAAGCGGGGATTGGCGTCCAGCAGAGAAGGATCGTCTACCAGTTCTTTAAAAGCGCCGAACATACTGCCGTCCCTCATATTGTGGCCGAATACAAAAGTGTTCCTGTCGCTCCAGTCCGGGGCCGCGCCGCAATCCATGAATATACTGCCAGAGTTGCTCTTCCCGCCCTCAAAGGAATGCTTCAGGTAATAGTTGTTGTCCTCCCCCTGCACCACAGGATAGCTGACCTCCACCGCCGGGAAATAGAGCCAGCCCCGGAAATCATCGTTCATTCCCTTCAGCATTTCCATGTCAATAGCCAGGGGCGGGTACTGGGGCGGCAAAATCTCTACTGCCTCACCATTCTCATCCACCCCCGTGGTAACGGCAGAGGGGAGTTGAGCGTTCTCTGCCACCGCCGCGTCCAGCAAACGCTGGTGCTCTTCCTCTGCCCGTCTGTCGGATATGATGGACGTCACCAACTTGTAGCCGGAAAAGCCCACAGCCGCGGTCAAGAACAGGATGCCTGCCACATATTGCAGGATCTTCAGAGTTTGCTTTTTCAAAGGCATCTCCCCCTTTCCGTCAGCTTCTTTATTATAAAACAGTGTATCACATTTTTACAAATCTGTCATCTTGTATTTGATATCGGGGAAAGTATTTGTTATAATTGTCCATATACTTTGGCATTCAGTAAAATGACTCATGTGGCCCGCGCGCCGGCCCCATGGGTATCATTCAGGAAAGGAAATTACCATATGCTTCCAATTCACTTGATTTCCGTCCTTTTTTTGGGCATGATGTATTTTTTTATCTACCAGATGGACAAGAAGCCCTCCTATGATCCCAGGATTGTATTCCTGGTTCTGCTGGCGGGTGCTTTTTTGCTCCGCTGCATCTTTGCCGGGAGTTCCAGGGGTTTTGCCTCCGACACGGCCTGCTTCGCCAGTTGGGCCAATCTGGCCTATGAGGGGGGCATCCGAAATTTTTATGCCTCCGGCGTATTTGCCGACTATCCTCCCGGATTCGTGTATGTGCTGTATGTGATCGGGGCTATTTTTTCCGTATTTAAAGTTCCGTACCTGTCCGCACCCTGCCTGCTCCTGTTAAAGCTGCCCGCCATATTCTGTGACATGGCCACCGCCCTGTTCTTTTACAAGGTGGCTTCCAAAAAATTGCCTTCCCAGCAAGTGGTGATGCTGGCAGGATTATATCTGCTGAACCCGGCCATCCTCCTGAACTCCTCCATCTGGGGGCAGGTGGACTCCGTGTTCACCCTGGCCGTACTGCTGATGTGCTGGTTTTTGACGGAAAACCGAATGACTGCCGCCTATATCGTGTTCGGCGTGGGCGTGCTCCTTAAGCCCCAGACCCTGGTATTTGCCCCCGTGCTGCTCTACGGCATCGTGGACCGGGTTATTCTGTACGATTTCAGTTGGAGGAACTTCTTCCACAATCTGTTCTCCGGCCTGGCCGTGATCTGTTTCATGGTACTGGCCTGCATGCCCTTCGGCCTGGATCTGGTATTCATGCAATATACCGCTACCCTGGGCTCTTATCCCTATATTGCGGTAAATGCCTTCAACCTGTGGGGATTCTTTGGTCTGAACTGGGTTTCCCAGGACACGAGACTGCTGTTTTTCAGCTATCAGACCTGGGGCGTCATCATCATCATCCTGATTGTGCTGCTCTCGGCTCTGCTGTTTTTCCGGGCACAAAACAAGGAAAGCCGGTACTTCACCACCGCCGGTTTCCTGATCGTCTCCATGTTTCTGTTCTCGATCCGCATGCACGAGCGCTATCTGTACCCGGCACTGGCGCTGCTCCTGTTTGCCTACGCGCTGCGCCCCCTCAAGGAATTTCTGGAGGTTTATTTCGGATTTACCGTAATCCACCTGTATAACACCGCTTACATACTGTATTTTTATGATCCTGCCAACTATGACGGAAAAGCTCCGCTGATCCTGACCGTGTCCGCATGTATGGTCATCTGCGGTCTCTCCTTCTATTATATGCTGCTGCGCTACGACATCCGGCAGGTGTCCGACCGGGAGTCCTCCTTCACCTTCCTTCTCCCCTTCCGGCTGAAATGGCGCAGAAAGAAGTCCGCACCTGCACATTTCACCTATGATCCTGCCCCCAGTCAGGAAAAAATGCCCTTCCTGGTCCAGGATGCCATCCTTCTCTTTACTGTTATGGCAGTGTACAGCCTGGTGGCGTTCTGGGATCTGGGAAGTCTGAAAGCACCCCAGTCAGACGCCATGCTGCGGCAGGGCGACACGGTGGAATTGTACACCGGCGGAGAGCAGGCCGCCTCTTACCTGTACTGGTATCTGGGAAATTACGAGAACCGGAATTTCTCCCTGGAGTACAAAACGGTCCCGGAAGATGCCTGGCAGCCGGCGGGCGGCGGAGGACAGCTCACCATGACCAGCGTTTTCGCCTGGGGCCGCATGGAACTGCCGGAGAATTGTCATTATCTGCGTCTGACCTGCAATTCCGACAAGGCTTCGGTAATGGAACTGGCCCTGGCGGACGCCGCGGGGAACAGCTTTATGCCTGTAAACGCACCGGATTATCAGAAATTGTTTGACGAGAACGATACCTTCCCCGCAGACGGCATCAGCTTCCGCAACAGTACTTACTTTGACGAAATCTACCATGCACGGACAGCCTATGAGTTCCTGCACGGCCTGCCCACCTATGAGACCACTCATCCGCCTCTGGGCAAGGTGATTCTGTCCCTGGGCATTGTTTTCTTCGGCATGAACCCTTTCGGCTGGAGATTCATGGGAACTCTGCTGGGGATACTGATGCTGCCGGTGATCTACCTGTTGGCCCGCAATATCAGCAGGGACCGCCTGGCGGCAGGCTTTGCCTGTGTGTTGTTCGCCTTCGACTTCATGCATTTTGCCCAGACCAGACTGGCCACCATTGACGTGTTTGTGACTTTCTTTATCCTGTTGATGTACTATTTTATGTACCGTTACAGTCGGATGAGTTTTTACGACACCCCGCTGTGGAAAACCTTCCTCCCCCTGGGTGCCTGCGGCATCTCCATGGGACTGGGCATTGCCTGCAAGTGGACCGGCATGTATGCCGGAGCGGGACTGGCAGTGATATTCTTTCTTACATTGTATCGCAGATACCGGGAGTACCGTCTTGCTCTGAAGAAGCCCTCCGGGGGCCCCAACGGACTCCTCTACTCCAGGATCATCGCCACTTTCCGGGGCAATGCCCTTAAGACCATTGTCTTTTGCATGCTGTTTTTCGTGCTGATTCCCGGACTGATCTATCTGCTGTCCTACATTCCCTTCGTGGGTTGGGAGACGGGACTGTGGGAAAAAATGCTGGCTAACCAGAAATACATGTTTAGTTACCATGCCAATCTGCAGGACACCCACTATTACTCCTCCCACTGGTATGAGTGGCCCACCATGATCCGGCCCATCTTCTATTACTCCGGTATCATCGGCGACACTGCCAGAGAAGGAATCAGCGCCTTTGGCAACCCGCTGGTGTGGTGGGTGGGCATTCCCGCCTTTGCCTATATGCTTTATCTGGTATTCCGGAAAAAGGACCGCATCGCCCTGTTTCTGTGTATCGCCTACCTGGCTCAGTATCTGCCCTGGATGTTCGTGGACAGATGTACCTTTATCTACCACTATTTTCCCAGCGTGCCCTTCGTGGTGCTGATGATTCTGTATGCGGCACTCACCGTAAAAGATCTGCTGCCGGAAAAAAGATTCTACCTGGCCCTGGGGCTCTATGCCGCCGCTGCCATTGCCCTGTTTGCGCTGTTCTACCCGGTGCTGTCGGGACACACCGTGTCCATCAAGTATGTAGACACCTTCCTTCGCTGGATGAAGAGTTGGGTATTGATCTTTGGATAAGATTCACATTACTCAGGTGCAGAATTGAATCGCCGGGGATACGCTCCCCGGCAGCTTCAGTTTATCGTATCTGTTCCTGTCGTTTTTACCTCACCTTCTCTGAATGCATTTTCCATAAACTTCCTCATTTCGTCAGGTTTAAGTCTATCTCTTCAGTAGGCTGAATCAAATTTACATCATTTATACCAACAGACAATATTTTTTTCAATTTGTATCAAAAGCCCAATTTTAAATACCACATCATCAGATGCGATTCCCCGCTCAGCACATGTTGAAATACTTTCCCATAACTGAATCCCTCATAAACAAAAAAGTGCAAAGCCATTGACAACTCAATAGGCTTCACACTCTACTTTGTGATATATGTTATTCCGTCAATAGGTTATCCCTGTATCTAAATTATTGCGGTATTAATTCATTCATCTTGAGAATTTCTTCCACCGTGTCCAAGCCATCTTGCAATCTGGCCAGCTTTTTATTGGTGTTCAGTTCAAAAAGTTTCTGTGAAAGCTGTAACTCTGTCAGCTGCTCATGCATTTTGTTTTGCCTGACCTCCATCACTTCTAAGCGGTTATCCATCTTATCAAAACGTTCGTCCATCTTATCGAGACGTTCGTCCATCTTATCAAAGCGGCCCTGCATTTGAACTACGGTTTCTAATAATTTGTTAAGTTTTTCACTATCTGTCATGTGCTTGTACCTCCCAGCAAAAAGAGTATATCACATTTTGAGTGTAAAGTCTATTGAATTGACAAGGTGCTTTGGTATGTGATGCTGTTTGATTTATTAAAGGATATTGCATTGTACATAAAAGTACGTAATATAGCGAAAAGAAATATATATGTTTGCAGAGTATTTAATATGAAAGCTATTTTGAAAGGGGAAAATGAGACCATCCCAAGTTTCGTGCAGACTCAAAAACTGATAAAAGATTTGTGAATAATTAAGATTAAAATCACCTCAAAAACAAAAAGCCTGGACATCCCGATTAATCAAGACTTCCCAGACTTCTAAAAATAGCGAGAGGGGGATTCGAACCCTCGACACCACGGGTATGAACCGTGTGCTCTAGCCAACTGAGCTATCTCGCCAAAATGGAACCTATAGGGCTCGAACCTATGACCCTCTGCTTGTAAGGCAGATGCTCTCCCAGCTGAGCTAAGATTCCTCAAGCCGGCTGCACTTGCAACCGACTTGATTAGTATACTATGGACAGACAAGTTTGTCAACCACAATTTTACAAATTTGGCCTACATTTTCTCCGGAGCCTCAAAACCCAGCACCTGGATACAGGTTTCCAGCACATCCCGGGTCAGAAGCAGCAGCGCCACCAGGCTCTCCTTCTGCGCCTGATCTTCCTCCGCCAGGATCTTGGTTTCGTGGTAGAAATGATTGAATGCATTAGCCAGGTCGTAGATAAAAGCACATACCTTATGAGGAGCCGCCTCCTCACTGGCGCTCTCCATCATGGCGTTAAAGCCGGACAACTGCATCATCAACTGTTTCTGGGCCTCTCCTGCCGCCGCCAGCAACTCCAGTTCTTCCTCCCGGTCCAGGCTGCCGCCCTGCTCCACATACTTGGAAAGGATGGACTTGATCCGCACAATGGTATACAGGATATAGGGGCCGGTATCACCTTCAAAGGAGGTAAAGCGGTCCATGTCAAAGATATAGTCCTTGGATGCCTGGTTGGACAGATCTCCGTATAGCAAAGCCGAGATAGCCACCATATCCGCCACTTCCCTGGCCTCCTCCTCGCTCATCTCCCGGCCTTCCCGGATCTTGCGCAGCATCTCCTCCTTGGTTTCCTGGATCAGAACCTCCAGACGCATCACACCGCCGTCCCTGGTTTTGAAGGGCTTGCCGTCCTTGCCGTTGACAGTGCCGAAGCCGATCCATCTGAGCTGGGTTTCGGGTTCCACCAGGCCGGTTTTCCGGGCACAGCGGAAGATCTGGTCAAAGTACAGATCCTGACGCTTGTCCGTAAGATAAATGATCTGATCCGGATGATACAGGCGCATACGTTCCAGAATCGTAGCAAGATCCGATGTATTATACAGGGCCGCGCCGTCAGACTTCAGAATCATGCAGGGCGGTACCTCTTTGGTGTCCGTCTCTTCCTTCACATCCACCACCAGGGCACCCTCGCTGATATAGGCATAGCCGTTATCCTTCATGTCCTGCACCATCTCCGGGATCAGGTCGCGCACATCACTTTCACCCTTCCACAGGTCAAATTCCACATTCAGACTGCCGTACACTTTCTTTAAGTCTGCCACGGACACATTCATAATATGCTGCCACAGGGCGCGATAGCCCCTTACGCCGGTCTGCAGCTTGTAGGTAGCTTCCATGGCCCGGGCCTTGTACGACGGGTCCTCCTTGGATTTCTGGCTGGAGGCCGGGTAGATTTCCTCCAGTTCGGATATGGTGAAGGGCGGTTCGGAAGGATACTCCCCCTCATAGCTGTCATCAAAATACACCAGTTCCGGCTGACGCTCCTGGATTCCCAGGGTCACCAGGCCCATTTGCAGTCCCCAGTCCCCCAGGTGGGCATCCCCGATGACCTCATGGCCGGCGTACCGGCAGATCCGCTTGATACTCTCGCCGATAACGGCCGAGCGCAGGTGTCCTACATGCAAAGGCTTGGCCACATTGGCCCCGCCGTAATCTATCATGATTTTCCGGGGCTTGGACGGCTCTTCCAGACCAAATTTCTCCGCTCTGCGCATCTCCTCCAGGTACTCCCGCAGATATTCTCCCGAGATTTTCAAATTTAAAAAGCCAGGGGCCACCGCCTCTGCCTGGGAGAACACCCTGCTGTCCCGCAGCTTTTCCGCCACCTCGCCTGCAATCGCAAGGGGCGCCTTCCTGAACTTCTTGGCTCCTGCCATGGCTCCGTTACATTGGTATTCACACAGGTCCGGACGGTTGGACAATGTCACGCGTCCCAACCGGCTTCCCGCCTCCGCCTCCCCGTATCCGGCCGCCTCAAAAGCCGCCTGCATCTCCTCAGATATGATATCCAACCACTTTTTCATAAGCACGCTCTCCTCGCCACACAAAATTATGGGCCCATTATAGCCTTTTTTTCTCTGCGTGGCAACAGGAAATTTCAAAATACAGGAAATAGGGAAGTTTCACTTCCCGGCCCGTCTGGAAAACACGCAGCCGCAGTAGTCCTGGCGGTACAGTTCATACTTTGCGGACAATTCCACCGATCTCTTATATCCGTTTTTCTTCTTAAAATCCGAAGGCAGCCAGGGCACGCCATATGTAGCCGCCAGCTCCTCCCCCAACCGATTGAGCAGCGGCGCGTTTTTTAAGGGGCTGATGGACAGAGTGGTGGCAAAGTAATCCGCTTCCGCCGCCTGCGCCTGCCGGGCCGTCTCCTCCAGCCGCAGCCGGAAGCATCCTTCACAGCGCTCCCCTCCCTCCGGACAGTCTTCCAAGCCCCTGGCCATACCGAAGAACCGCTCGGGCAGGTATTCGCCCTCCATCACCTGAATGGGGAAGCCAATGCCCTCCCGATTGAAACAGGCGATCAGATGTTTTTGCTCCGCCAGCCGATGCCTGTATTCCTCCTCAAAGGAAATATTGGGGTTATAATAAAATACCGTGACCTGAAAATACCCACTCAGGTATTCCAGCACATAGCTGCTGCAGGGGGCGCAGCAACTGTGCAGAAACAGCCGCTTCTCCCCCCTGGTCAGCCCTGACAGTATATGGTCCAGCTCCCGCTGGTAATTTCTTTGGTTCATGATAAATACCTCTTACCGGTTCAGTGTTTTGCGCCCGTCTTGACGGCTTCTTCGTATAAACACTGCACTTTCTTCCAGTGGATCAGGTTAAACCAGCCCTCCAGATAGGCCGCGCGCAGATTCTGGTACTGCAGGTAATAGGCATGTTCCCACACGTCCACCAGTAATATGGGCGTCACCTCTGACATATCCGGCACATTCTGGTTGGGGGTCTGCAGGATGGAAAGTCTGCCGTCCTTATCCGTAACCAGCCAGGCCCACCCGGAGCCGAACTGGGACATTGCCGCCTGCTTCATCTGCTCCTTCCACTGGTTATAGCTGCCGAAATCCCTGTTGATGGCATCCGCCAACGCACCTTCCGGCATCTGGCCCATGGGCTGGCGCATGGTTCCAAAATACAGTTCATGGTTGAACACACCGCCTCCATTGTTGCGGATCGGGGTCTGGGCCGCCGCCGGAAGGCTGTCCAGACTCATCAGCAGTTCCTTCAGGCTTTTCTTCTGCAACTCAGGATAGTCTGCCAGCGCGCTGTTCAGGTTATCCACATATGTCTTGTAATGCTTGTCGTGGTGAAAGTGCAGCGTCTTTTCATCTAAAATCGGGGTCAACGCGTCATAGTCGTAGGGTAGCGGCTGCACTACAAAGGGATAGGTTTCTGCCTGCATAATCTCCTCCTTTTGTGGGGTTACCACAAGATACTGTTTTAGCTTAGTGTATGCCGTTTTTCCCAACTTTAATCATTACGCGCCTGCAAATTTGCCGCTTCCGCAATCTCTATCCTGCCTTCATCTTCCTGCGCCATCGGAAAGGCCAGCGTCACTTTGAACAGATCTCCGTCTGTGGTAAGCTGCATGCTCCCTCCCTGCAGTTCCGTCAGACTTCTGGCAATGGCCAATCCCAGGCCGCTGCCCTCGGTGTGCCTGGACTTATCTCCCCGCACAAAACGTTCCATCAGTTCTTCGGCATCCATTTCCAGAGGATGACTGGATATATTTTTAAAAACCAGGACGGCCTGCCCTTCATGGGTCTCCAGATTCAGATACACCCGGGTGCCGCTCTGGGCGTATTTACAGATATTCGTCATCAGATTGTCCAGTATTCTCCACAACATCCGGGTGTCCGCCATGATCCATACAGGCTCCTGTCCCTGCCGAATAATCAGGTCAATCTCTCTCTCCTGCAGTCTCTGTTCGAATTCTCCCATTGCCTGGCTGAGCAGCACGCCCGCCTGGCAGCGCTCCAAATGTACCTCCAGATTGCCGGTGGCTGCCTTGGACACCTCCATCAGGTCTTCAATCAGCTTTTTCAGCCTGGTGGACTGTCTGTGCAGCACCTGGGCATACTCCGTAATCTTCTCATTATCCGAAGGTTCCCGGCCGATCAGGTCTGCATAGTTAATAATGGAAGTCAGGGGCGTCTTGATATCATGGGAAACATTGGTAATCAATTCCGTCTTCAGGTGTTCGCTCTTCATCCGATCTTCCACCGCATCCGCCACCACCTGAGATATGGCATTTAAATCCCTGCCAAACCGCAGAGCTTCCCCCTTTATACCCTCCAATGGAATCTGGTAGCCCAGGTTCCCTTTGGCCAGTTCCCTGCCGGAAGTTCGAAGCCGTTCCATCCCTCTGGCCGTCCGCAGTACCAGGGGCACCAAAACCGATTTTTCCAGAATCCACAGCCCCCAGACCAGAAAAGCGCCGCCTCCTGCAGTCAGCCATGTCCTCAGGGCTTCCAGGCCCTTCCCCTGCATCACCCGGTACTGGGCCACCCCCAGCAGGGCCGCCTCCAGCCCGCAGACCAGTATCAGGATAAGCACAGCCTTCCTGGGCCAGGACAACTGCTCCAGCGCCTCCCTGGGCTTTCTGCACACCTTCATAAGCAGGCCCCTCTGTCCGATATGTCCGATCCTCCTGTATCGGGTCAGGTGCAGTGCAAAACCAGTGGCCAGAATCCCCCATAACAGTCCGCAAAACGTCCAGTCTCGGATGCTCTGACCCAGCAGTGCCTTAACGTGCTCAGATCCCTCCTCCCAGTTGAGGGGAATCTCCCATATCTGCGGCAGCCTGCACTCCCACAGCCACAGCAGCAACGCCATACTCCCCCAGAGTAAAAACACCTTCCATGGTTTTCCGGACATCCTTTTTCCCTGCTTCCCGCGTTTTTCCAATCCCTGCCCCACAGCCATGATAAAAGAACGCAGAATGCCCCCGGCCAGAACCAGCGCAACCACTGCCGACACGTAAAATCCTCTGGCCCATACCCGCAGATCCTGGGGCAGGCCCTCCAGATCAATACAGACATTATGTATCTGGTCTGTATGCAGATAGGCAATCCTGACCAGATAACCCGAAGGTTCCTCATTTCCCTCTTCCGGGAACTGAAAGGTATACTCCAGTGTCCTGCCTTCCAGTCTGAGAATCTGTTCTCCTTCCTCAGTCCTGTAATTTCCTCCCACACGCCTGCCGGATACCTTGTGAATAATATAGTTTACATTTTCATCCTCTGCGTAAACATTTACCTGCTCCATACCCTGGGATAAATAAATATTCATGATGTTTTCGGCATGGGTCCGGGCCAGATTTTCCAGTGCAAGTATCCGATTGACGTCCTGCCGTCTGAAATCCTCCAGGCGCGTACAGCAGATGCCGGCGGACAGACAGAATACGGATACCCCTATCAAAGACACCATTACCAGGTACAGGAAACACTTTGAAACCGTGTTCATTCTCATATACTGATGCCCCCTTCCATTTTGTAGCCCTGTCCCCAGACCACCTTCAGATAACGGGGATCCGCGGGATTAATCTCCAGCTTTTCCCGCAGATGCCGGATATGCACCGCCACCGTGCCCTCGCTGCCGATGGGCTGGTCCTTCCACACCTGCTGATAAATCTCCGCCGGGGAAAAGACCTGACCCGGATGCGCCATCAGCAGTTTCAGGATCTCGTATTCCGTGGGGGTGAGATTGATCTCCTCCCCGTCCAGAAAAACCGTCTTGCCTGTGTCGTCAAGCTGGATGCCTCCGATCCTCAGCATTCCGCCTTTCCGGGAACCACTGCCCAATTGTATATACCGCCGCAGTTGGGAACGGACTCTGGCGCAGACCTCCATGGGATTAAATGGCTTGGTAATATAATCGTCCGCCCCTGCATTCAGCCCTAATATTTTATCCAAATCCTCTCCCTTGGCTGTGAGCAAAATAACGGGTACATTGGAAAACTGCCGGATACGGTTCATGGCTTCCAGTCCATCCATCCGGGGCATCATCACATCCATCAGAATCAGCTGCAATTCCTGCCGGCCGGCTATTTCCAGCGCTTCCTGCCCGTCATATGCTTTATGGAAACAATAATCCGGCTGGTTCAGATAAATCTCCAGCGCATTCACAATATCTTTCTCATCGTCACACAGCAGTATATGATACATGGTCTTCTCCTGTCGAATTACTTTTACAGGCAATATTATATGTATGCAGCCCGGGCAAATACCCTCGACACATATCTGTACCAATACTGCCTTTTTGCTTTATTATACAGGAAAATCCGCTGCATGAATATAGCCCAAACTTTAATATTTGTTTAAGGTGTCTGTTCCTCTTCCTGCCCGGTGCCATATAGTCGGACCATGTTTTCCGCCGCGCCAAGAATCGCAGTCCTGACGGACTCCGGCTCCAGCACCCTGGCCCTGTCCCCAAATCCCAGCAACCATGACAGAAGGTGATCCTCATTAGTGTATTCCTCCTCAAACAGCAGCAGGCCATCCTCCCGCTCCGCAAAGCAATGCGGCCCAAAACTCTCGATCAGACGCCATTTAACCTCCGGAGAAAAGAGAACTTTTACATGAATACCACCTGGAAATATCTTTTCATCTGAAAAGTCCGGCCGGGAAATCTTCCTTTCTGAAAATCCCTGCCCGGACACCGCCACATGGTCCATACGGTTCAATTTAAAGAGACGGTAGTCCCGGCGCGTAATATCGGAATTCCAACAGCCGTCTGCCCTCTATGGCCGATTGGATCCTTTCTATCTTCGAGGCCAGGGAGCCCTTGTACCAGGAGGACAAATCAATCCAGATATAGTCCCTCCCACTCACACTGTCCAGTCCCCGGAGCCCTTCCAGAATCTCCCGCATCTCCCGGCCGGACAGCAGTGTCCTCTCCAGCCGGTAGTTCTCCATGATAGAGATACCGCCGTTTATTCCCTGCCTGGTACAGATCGAAATTCCGGCCCTGCACAAAGAATCGATATCCCGGCCAATGGCCCTTCTGGATACTCAAAATGTTCCGCCAGTTTTTCTATCCCATTACAGGAAGTCGTCATATGCTGCCCGGCTTCCCCCCACATATTTGGCCCGGGTACGGGCACAGACCACATGGGCCTGTCCGATCCTCCTCTGCCTGGTACGAACCGGCACCGCCACCGGCGCAAGGTGCATACCGATCAAAGTATCTCCGATATCCACCCCCGCCTGGGCCACAATCCCTTCCACCGCCACAGGTTCCTGCATATGGCGGTATGCGGCCGTGGCAAAAGCGCCTCCTGCCTTTAGCTGCGGTACCGCATTGACTCTGGCCAGACGATGTTCTTTCATACAGGCTTTCTCAATAATCAGACTCCGATTCAGATGTTCACAGCACTGGCAGGCCAGGTAAATTCCTCTTTCCCTGCAAAAAAGATGGGCTGTCCGAAACAGGCATTCCCCGATCTCCTGACTGGAATAAGTGCCGATACGTCCCCCTGCCACCTCGCTGGTAGAGCAGCCGATTACCAGAATATCTCCCTGTTCCAGACGCGACGCGTCATATAACTCACCAAGTATATCCCTTAGCTGTATCTGAATCTCCTCAAAATGCCCATATCTTTCCTGTGAAATACCCTTTGTACTCATATCACTTTTAAAATCCTTTCTTTTTCAAGTCGGATACAATATGCAGATAAAAGTCCGTGATATCCCCTTCGCCGCTGACATCCATGCGGCGGCGGCGCAGATCGACCTCATCACAGTGGGATATTCCCCGTCTGCCGCCACCTTTGTAAACGCCCATAAAATTCGTCCATGTTACTGCCCGCGGAGCCAGCAGGCCATCGTTATCGCCTTCAACCGCATGTACTACAAGCCACGGTAAACACATTGCAATATCAGAAGTAAAACCCTTCATCACAAATCCGAAACTCTGATAATATACCTGGGGATCATCGGGATTTTCGATGTTAAACTTTTCCGCTGATGTGGTTTTGAACATATTGATCGCGCTAAAAGTATCGGGACTTTTATCTCCCATCAGCCTGAACCACAGATCAGCGGCTTTGCAGCCGAATTTCACCACGGGAATGGGGATTCTCATAAGTTTATCCACGGTCAGTGAACCATTATGAGGCGTAGAAAGCGTTGTCAGCGAAGCGACTTTTCCGCCGCAGCCCATTGACGAGATCAGATATCTCGCCTCAAGTCCCCCTTTTGAGTGGGCGATTATATTGACCTTTTCCGCACCCGTTTCCGCAAGCACCTGGTTAAGTCTTGACCTAAGCTGCGCTGCGTTGCTTTCCACCGAGCCGCCGCCGTCCTGGCCGCCGAAACAGACTCTTGCACCGTTTTCCTCAAGAACCCCGGGAATCCTGCCCCAGTAGCACAGCCTTCTGCGGTCGCGAAAGCCCATTCCGTGAACCATTAGAATAGGGTAAAAAGTATCCGCCGTCATATTCTTTCCTCCCTGTTCCAATCGGGCACTTCCGTTTTACATTTCCATTGGCGGAAAACCGGCCCTCCATGATTATCATAATGATACTTTTTTTTTGACATAACTTACCTCATATGGTATAAATTTTTAAAGTAACAGGAAATGCAAACTTTAAACTGCCGTTATATCCGCGTTTAATTCGGAAATTTTATGAGAGAGGGGGCACATGGATGCCTGGAAAATATAAATTGGGTTTTGATATCTGGGGGCTGCTTTTGTTTCTGGGTATTATGGTTCCCAATTTCATCTGGTTTGCGGTTCCTGCCCCCAATGATCTCTTGAGGACAGATTCTGTTACCGGGACACTTGACGCAATCGGTTCCGTCTTTCAGGTACTGATGGTTATTGCCCTTTGCGCCTGTCAAAACAGAGGGCGGAAACCGCTGGGATTCACGTTTCTGATTGCTGCCGTGTTGATTTGCTGCCTGCTCTATTTTGCCAGCTGGATCATGTATTACAGAGGCATGGCAAATTCGGTTGTGCTGTTGGGTCTGACCGTTCCCCCCTGTCTGGCCTTTATGTGTTTTTCACTTGATCGAAAAAATATGTTAGCATTACTTTCCGCCACTGTTTTTTTCATATGTCATTTGGCCCATGCAATTATCAACTTTATTGCCTGATCCGGAATGTGCCGTAATAATCGTATAACTATAGGCATTTACCGTCAGTATATAATGGTCCACATTCACATACCAATTTTTCCCCTTCCGTATTATTACTGCATCGGCAGAATTGATTTGAGTCTTACACCAGTCAACCACATCATCCGTATCTAATGACAGATTTCTTTTAATACGTTCTACACCTAATTCGGTTGTATGCAGTTTATCCAGATTCTTAAGCAATTCATGATCTGTATTCATTTTATCAAAGCCCCTTTCCATTATAGACTCTAACCCTTCAAAACAATAAATATGCCGTAAGTATGGTTTCCCCTGAGCTTTCCCCGGTATAAATTGTTCCCATTGGATATTGCAAACCCTGCTGCGGAAAAACAATGGGATACAAATTCATATAGCATAGTATAACATAAAACGTATGGGAATTGTGAACTGATTAAAATGCTTTCAAAAAAGCCGCCCGTTTTTTCATGTAGGACGGCTCTTTGCGATATGACCACGGGCCCCGAACCGTCAGGCAATCCGCTGCAGTAAAATGGCGGCATGGTTGACTGCCTGGTTGTCAATTCCCGTTCCTGCCAGATAGTCTGCACTGGACGACTTGTTGCGCAGTACCACGGTTGATCCGGCGGTAATGGATGTGATAAACATACCCGTCAGTTCGGCGCGTTCCGTGTTGACCGCATCGTCCGAGTATATTCCGAAAAACGACAGAGGATTTTCCACGCCGTTGATGGCAACTGCATAGGCAATATTTTCCAGTCCTGCGGCAGGACGAATCAACAGGGTATAGTCTATTCTGTAGATTCCCTCTGTATTGACGGTGATCTCCGAGGTATTCGGGGTAAATGAAAAATCGCCGGACTGAAACGCGAGCAGAAATCGAACGTTATCTTCGGGAGCAACCGTCTGGAATCCTCCCTGCATAACCGCGTTAAAATATACCGGCTGAATCCCCGGGCCAATGGGGCCGGGCTCCCCCCGGGGGCCTGCTTCTCCCTGCGGGCCCATATCTCCCCTTGGGCCTGTTTCTCCTCTCGGTCCCGCCGGGCCCTGAGGGCCTGCTTCTCCTCTCGGTCCTGCTTCTCCCTGTGCGCCCGTTTCTCCTTGTGGTCCTGCCGGGCCTTGCGGACCTATTTCTCCCTGCGGCCCCATCTCTCCTCTCGGTCCCGCCGGACCCTGAGGGCCTGTTTCTCCCTTCTGTCCCGCAGGACCTTGCAAACCAGGCTCTCCCTGCGGCCCGGCAGGGCCCTGGGGACCTGCCGGCCCCTGACAGCAGCGACAGCAGCAGGATCTATTACATTCATTATACATTTCCGATTCACCTCTCTGCACCTGACCATATTCCTATTTTCATTTTATGCATCCAGGTGCTGTCGGTGCAGCATATCAAGAAGATCCGCCCTTGTCTCAAAGCCGGCGGATTCCTTCAACAAAGGCCTTAAGCCTTCCTTTCTGGGAGCCGATGGAAAGACTCCGATCATAAAAGTCCAAAAATGCCTCCAGCGGCAGCCATCTGCAGGCGATCGTCTCCCCCTCCTGCAGCACAATTCTCTCCTTGGGCCAGTCCGTCACCAGCAGATAGCCCTGGTATATGGCGTGATGTTCCCTGCATACGACACGGTATAGTTCCCGCAATTCCCCTGCTGCCTCAATGCCTGTCTCTTCCCGCAGTTCACGGCAGGCCCCGGTAAGGGCATCCTCTCCCTTCAGGGCACTGCCCCCTGCGCCGATCTCCCAATTACCGGGAGATACTTCCTTTTCCCAGGAACGCTGCATCAGTAAAAAATCCCCGTCCGTTCCCCGCACTACCACCTCACAGACCAGATGGTATACTCCGTCCGGAATTTTCTGTCCCCGGACCAGGTCAAATCCCAGCTTTTCTCCTGCCTCGTTATATGCGTCCCACAGTTCCATCTCATTCTCCCTCTATCTGCGCTCCCCAAACTCCCATGCAGCCGCGCAGGGCCGATATTTTTCACCGTTCCCAAACGCACAGCATAATTGCCACGGAAACCCCCGCGCCTTTGCCGGACTCCCATGGCAATTCTTATGCCTGTGATATTATTACTGAATCGCCCTGTGGATCTCCTGCAGGGACATTACACCGATTTCGCCCTCCTTGATCACTGTGCGGATACCCTCGGCCGTGGCCTTGGCCGCCGCCATTGTAGTCATATAAGGTACTCTAGCCTTAATGGCTGTCTTGCGGATATAGCTGTCGTCAAACCGCTTCTCTTCCTTGGTGGCCGGAGTGTTCACGATCAGCTGAATCTTGCCGTTCATCACCTCGTCCACAATATTGGGCCTGCCCTCCTGCATCTTGTTGATATGCTTCGCCGCAATACCGTTCTTGATCAGCAGTTCATAGGTGGTTCCGGTGGCCAGGATGTTGAAACCGCATTCCGCAAAGATACCCGCAATCTCCACCACTTCAGGCTTGTCCTTGCTGCTGACGGAAAACAGTACTGTACCCGAGGTGGGCAGCTTGGTCTGGGTAGCTTCCTGGGCCTTGAAGAAGGCCTCCCCCACATTGGTGGCAAGTCCCAGCACCTCTCCGGTGGAACGCATCTCAGGCCCCAGCACCGGATCCACTTCCTGGAACATATTGAAGGGGAACACCGCCTCTTTTACCCCGTAATATACGGGCTTTACTTCTTTCATTCCCTCGATGGGAGAGGACTCGCCCGTCAATTCCCGGGTCATGATCCGGGTGGCCAGCTTCACCATCTGTATGCCACAGACTTTGGAAACCAGAGGCACGGTGCGGGACGCCCTGGGGTTGGCCTCCAGCACATATACCTTGCCGTCCTCAATGGCATACTGCATGTTCATCAGACCGCATACTCCCATCTCCTGAGCGATCCTGCGGGTATAGTCTCTGATGGTGGCCACCAATTCTGCAGAAATGTTTTTGGAGGGCAGGATACAGGCCGAGTCACCGGAATGTACTCCCGCCAGTTCGATATGCTCCATCACCGCAGGCACATAGGCATACGCACCGTCCGCAATGGCATCCGCCTCGCACTCCGTAGCATGGCGCAGAAATCTGTCAATCAGGATGGGACGGTCCGGGGTCACGCCCACAGCCGCCGCCATATACTGCTTCAGGCTCTCCGGCTCGCTGACCACCTCCATCCCCCGGCCTCCCAGCACATAGGAAGGGCGCACCATAACGGGATAGCCGATTCTGTCGGCGATTTCCAAAGCCTCCGACACATCTACCGCCATCCCGGCCTCCGGCATGGGGATCTCCAGCTTCTCCATCATGCCCCGGAACAAGTCTCTGTCCTCAGCCATGTCGATGACCTCCGGGGAAGTGCCCAATATCCGCACACCGTTCTTTTTCAGATCCGCCGCCAGATTCAGGGGGGTCTGTCCGCCGAATTGGGCGATGACACCCACCGGCTGCTCCTTCTCATAGATGCTCAGCACATCCTCCAGCGTCAAAGGCTCAAAATACAGCTTGTCCGAGGTGTCATAATCCGTGGACACAGTCTCCGGGTTGCAGTTCACAATAATGGTCTCAAAACCCAGTTCCTTCAGGGCAAATGCCGCATGCACGCAGCAGTAGTCAAACTCGATCCCCTGGCCGATGCGGTTAGGGCCGCCGCCCAGGATCATAATTTTCTTTTTATCGGAAGATACCGTTTTATCCGGCGCATTGTAGGTGGAATAATAGTAGGCATTGTTCTGGGTGCCGAACACATGCACCGGCTCCCAACTCTCTGTGATGCCATAACCTATGCGGGTCCTGCGGATTTCCTCCTCCGGCACCTCCAAAAGCCTGCTCAGATAACGGTCTGCAAAACCGTTCTTCTTGGCATGTTCCAGCACGGCCTTCTCCGGCACGCTGCCCTTCATGGCCAGCAGCGCTTCCTCTTCCTCCACCAGTTCCTTCATCTGCTCAATAAAGTAATGTTTGATTTTGGTAAGTTTGAACAGTTCTTCGACCGTGGCTCCTTTTCTCAGAGCCTCATACATGATAAACTGCCTCTCGCTGGTGGGATATACCAGCAGCTTCAGCAATTCCTCTTTGCTTTTCTCGTGGAAATCCTTGGCAAAGCCCAGGCCGTAACGTCCGATTTCCAGACTGCGGATGGCTTTCTGAAACGCCTCCTTATAGGTTTTGCCAATGCTCATAACTTCGCCCACGGCCCGCATCTGGGTGCCCAGTTTATCCTCACTGTCCTTAAATTTCTCAAAGGCCCACCGGGCAAACTTGATTACCACATAATCCCCGCCGGGTACATACTTGTCCAATGTGCCGCACACGCCGCAGGGAATCTCGTCCAGGGTCAGACCCGCCGCCAACATGGCGGACACCAGGGCAATGGGGAATCCCGTGGCCTTACTGGCCAAAGCCGAAGAGCGGGAAGTCCTGGGATTGATCTCGATAACCACGATACGGTCGCTGACGGGATCATGGGCAAACTGCACATTGGTGCCGCCGATTACCTCCACCTCGTTCACAATCTTGTAGGCCTGCTCCTGAAGCCGGGCCTGCAATTCCGGGGAAATGGTCAGCATGGGGGCAGAGCAGAAAGAGTCTCCGGTATGTACCCCCAGAGGATCAATGTTCTCGATAAAGCAGACGGTGATCATATTGCCTCTGGCGTCCCGCACCACTTCCAGTTCCAACTCTTCCCAGCCCAGAATGGATTCCTCCACCAGCACCTGTCCCACCAGGGAAGCCTGCAGGCCCCGGGAGCAGACTGTCCGCAGTTCCTCCACATTGTACACCAGACCGCCGCCTGCGCCGCCCATGGTATAGGCCGGGCGCAGTACCACCGGATAGCCCAGTCTGTCGGCAATGACCAGTGCCTCCTCCACAGAGTAGGCCACCTCACTGCGGGCCATCTCGATCCCCAGCTTGTTCATGGTCTTTTTAAATTCTACGCGGTCCTCTCCCCGTTCGATGGCGTCCACCTGCACACCGATCACTTTCACATTGTACTTGTCCAGCACGCCCGCGCTTGCCAGTTCGGAGCAGAGGTTTAAACCGGACTGCCCGCCCAGGTTGGGAAGAATTGCGTCCGGCCGCTCCTTGGCAATGATCTGCTCCAGCCGTTTCACATTCAGGGGCTCAATATAAGTCACATCCGCGATCCCCGGGTCGGTCATAATCGTGGCCGGGTTGGAATTCACCAGCACAATCTGGTATCCAAGCTGCCGCAGCGCCTTGCAGGCCTGGGTGCCGGAATAGTCAAACTCGCAGGCCTGGCCGATGATGATGGGGCCCGATCCGATAATCAGTACTTTTTTGATGTCCATTCTTTTACTCATATTCATCCTCCCATTGAAGATCCGTTGTTCTTGGCACGCAAAAGCCATAAGAAAAGCCAGTATAAAACTACTGGCTTATTCTGTCAATATATGTGATCGAAGCACTGATAGAAAAAAGGGAATAGAAAGCCCTGCACATTTTTGCCGGCATATTCATCTGTCTGCCCGTGTACGCAACTCTCATTCTTCCCCTCCGCCTCAAATCATTTTTTCTATTATAGCGAAAAAGGCTGACTTCGTAAATAGGAAAATAGGCATTTGATAAAATTCAGAATATTCCTCTCCCCATGTCTAATTTTCCAGATTTATCAGAGCATAGATCTCCTCCTCCGAGGGCCCTTTGCTGCTGATTTCCACCAGCACATTGTCCCTGTACAGGATATTGATGCTGGTGCGCCTGCCCGAAGCGTCTCCTTCCTCCGATGCCTGCCAGGTTCTGGCGGCCACGATCTCAGGAGTGATCTGGTCCGGGCTGAAGGTGGCGTTGGTCAATAATATATACAATTCCTGAGGCACGCTTTCGCTCCAGGGAATGGTATACAGCCCCATGTCATATTCCTCCGGCTTCTCCACATCCACCAGCCAGTCGCTGACACTCTCATCCGCCTGCCTGCAGACTATGGCAATCTCCTCCATCCCCTTATTCCAGGTGACACGCAGGGCTGACGGAGAAAGACTTCCGCAGGTATAACCATATCCCTCCGGCACTGGCACATCCACATAGCGTCCAAAGACCGCGTCGGCCCGGGCCTCCTCCCATGTCAGTTCCCTTACGCTCTCTGATTGGGTCAGATTCTCTTTCTCTACCTGCAAATCCGTCAGCAGGGGCGACTCCTCCATCGCCCCCTCCCCCCTGTCCTCCCGGACCGGGCTGCCCGCAGTCTGCTCCGTATCTATGCCGCTTTCCATACTCCCATCATATGCGACCCCCTGATCCGGGGGCGTCTCCTCGGGAACCGTCTCCAGGGACATTTGCTCTGCTTCCCCTTCCGTAAGCGCCGCCTCCATGGCTGCTCCATTTGCGCTGGGGGCGCCCTCTGTATCGCTTCCTGTACTTCCCATGCGGGGCATAAACTGCAGAGCCGCATAGCCCAGCCCCACGCAGAACACCAGGCTGGCCGCCACCGCCAGAGTGCCGCCCACCCAGGGCTTTACCCTGCGGGACCGCCCAGCCCGCCGCGCTTCTTCCACATATGTCTCATCGATCTCCCCGATCTCCCGGAACAGATCTTCTCTGCTGATTCTACCCATATTTACTGTCCCTTTCTGATTTTCAGCTCCGCGACTCCTCCTGATCACACCTGCACGCCCTGGGTTTCCAGATATGCTCTCAGTTCCTGCCTGACCCGGAACAGGGTGGTCTTGACCTTACTCTCGCCCACGCCCAGCCTCTGCGCAATCTCTTTGACGGAATCCGCGTAATAGTATCTACGCACAAATATGACCCTTGTCTCTGCCTTCAGTTTTTCCAGAAATTCATTTATCATTCCTGCAATTTCCCCGGCAATGTAAGAATCTTCCACGGAACAGGGCGAGGCCAGACATTCCTCCAATTCCTCCAGCACCAGATCAAACTGACTGTTGCGCTTGCCCGCCCGGTTGTACTCATAGCGGTTCAGCGCAATATTCCGGCTGATTCTACTGAGGAAAGCGGAAAAAATATTGGGTCTGGTGGGAGGTATGGAGTTCCACACCGCCACATAAGTGTCGTTTTCACACTCCTGGGCATCCTCGTAACTTCCCACAATACGCAGAGCAATACTGCGGCACAGACGGCCATATTTCTCGGCGGTCCGGGTGATGGCCTCCTCCGAGCGCTCAAAATACAGATCTATAATCTTGCTGTCCTCCATCATCCTCCGTGATTCCTCTCATGATCCGCAGACGCCGCTGTCCGGAGCACCTCTGCCCCGCGCGCGGTTTAACGCATAGATGCGTTCACCCTGATTGACAGTAAATATTCCTAACGGTTACAAATCAAACAACTTTCCTGTCTGGATCCCCTTGGCCAGAAGCCGTTCTCCCACCGCCTCCAGCGCCAGTTCCAGACATCCCATAACACCCTGATTATCTCCCAGGCTGCAGGGCACGATATAGCGATTCAGATTCTCCAGTTCCGGCGTGACCACATAGCCCGCCATCAACTCCTCATACTGCTGCCGAACCAGAGGGAAAAGCTGCTCCTGGTGCATAACGCCGCCGCCCAGAATGATTCTCCTGGGAGAATAGACCAAAGTGAAGTTGACGCAGGCCTGGGCGATATAATAGGCTTCCAGTTCCCATACCTCCCGCCGGTCTTTTAACTCGATCCCTTTGGCTCCCCAACGTTCCTCTATGGCAGGCCCCGCCGCCAGCCCTTCCAGACAGTTTCCATGAAAGGGACATTTTCCCGCATAGGAATCCGAGGGATGCCGCTGCAAAAGGATATGTCCCGCCTCCGGGTGCATCATGCCGTGAAGCAGCCCGCCGTTGATATAGACCCCCACCCCCACACCGGTGCCGATGGTCATATAGATACAACTGTCCAGCCCCTTGGCGATTCCGAAGGTGGCTTCCCCCAGCATGGCGGCATTCACATCCGTATCAAAGCCCACAGGACAGCCCAGAGCCTCCTCAAAAGCACCCACTATGTTATATTCCTGCCAGGCCAGCTTGGGGGTGGAGGTAATATAACCATAGGTGGCAGTACCTTTCACCGGATTGATGGGGCCAAAACACCCCACTCCCAGGGCCTCTATATGGTGTTCCCTGAAGAAAGCGATCATCTGCGGCATGGTCTCTTCCGGGCTCACCGTGGGAATGGAAATCCGCTCCGATATTTCTCCCTGCTCATTGCCGATGGCACACACCATTTTGGTGCCGCCCGCCTCCAATGCTCCTAATATCATCTTTTTTCCCTCCTGGTCCATATTGGTCAATCTATTTTTACTCTAGCATACCCCCACCATTAGTACAAGAGAAATTTCCCTGAACGCCCCGCAAAATAAAAATATCCCGCCACGCAAAAAGGCCCTGCCCTGCGGCAAAGCCTCTTCTGCTTATTTCCGTTCATCCAAATATAGCTGCACCCTGCTGTGAAGCGCTTGTGCCGCATCCTCCGCGCTGCGCGCGCCGCTGAAATAGGGCTGCAATTCCTCATCCACCATACTCCAGATCTCATCGGACCGGAACACAGCGGGAACGGCCTGGTCAAGAATCTCCCAGAACAATGCCTCCTGTTCCGAGTCCAGCTTTTCCCACTCCCAGTATATCCCCCTGTCGTCATGGCTCTGAGCCGGCGGTTCCTTCACACTCTGCTGATATCTGTCCAGACATTCCTGCAGCAGGCTGCGCCGCACCGGCAGGTTCATCCAGCAGCCCTGATTTGTATCGGAACCGTACTCCATATACTGGCGTTGTCCCTCCTCGGAGAGGAGATAGCGCAGGAAATCCAATGCGCCCTCCCTGTTTACCGCGTTTTTGTTCAGATAGAGCCGCACTGCCTCCATATAAATCCCTCTGCCCCTCTCCCGGGGATAACCGATGCAGGATGTCTCCCCGTTAAAGCAGCTCCTGGCCCTGTTAAGCTGCGCCGGTACGGAAAGTACGATCTGCACGCCGGCAATCTGCCCTTCCGCCAGACGCTCCCCGGTCTCCGAGCGGGGATACTCCTCCCGGTCCCCATACTCTTTCGCAAAAGCCATCAATTCCAGAAAAGGTTCCTCCATCAGATGGCTCTCTCCCTTTTCCCAGTCGATAAAGGTTTTGTTTTCCTCATCATGCAGGCCATAGGCCATGACGATCCCCACGCTGTCCATACCCATCTCCAGTACCTGGGCCGGGGAATTTCCCACCGCCTCATACATCTCCTCCAGCGTCCACGAGGAGGCGTCTGCCAGTTGGGAGGAAACCGCCAGGAAATAGGGATAGCACTCATAGGGGGCTCCATACAGCCTTCCCTCTGCCCCCGCTGTCATAAAAGCCGTCTCCAAAAAAGGGCTCATATCCCCCACTGCCTCCTCCAGCGGAGCCAGATAGCCCTGGGCTATGCATTCCCGGATGTTCACTGTCCAGTCACCCAAAAGATCCGGTCCGCCGCCCGCCGCCATTTCCATCTGAATGCGCCTGCGGTACTCTTCAGGATCCCCGGCGTCTCCCGCCGCAGTGACAGTTACATGATACGTCACGCTCTCCCGGTTATATCTGGCAGCCAGCTTCTGCATTGCGGGAGAAGAATTGTTCAGTACAATAAATACCTCCTGCTTCTCCACCATGTCTGCCGCCGGGACAGGTTTAGCCTCCAAAAGGCAAAGCCTGCCTTCCAGTTCTGCCAGGAGCAGGAAGGCCCCATCCTCCCCAGCGCCTAATCCAATGAGTTTTTCCAATGCATAGTCCTTCTCCAAAAAGGAAAAAGCCTCCCTGGTCTCTTGCCCGTCATAGATCCATACATGTCCCGTATCTGCCAGAACCAATTCGCCCGAAGCTGCGTACCCGATCCCAAAGTCCGCATACTGGCTGATCTGCCCGGTGATCCTGGCCTGTACCTGGCCTCCAGGCCGATCCCACAGCACCAGTTCTTCCTGATCAAAGCCATACCAGGTCAACGCTCCGCCCTGGGGAGCCTCCAGAAAGCCAGTCACCTTTCCTGTCAGGTTCTGGCTGGTCTGCTGTTGTCCCTCTTCATCAAATAGAGTCAGCTTCCTTCCTCCGTTGGAGACAGCCCGGTATATCCCGTTCTCCTGATACCAGAACCCGCCGCTCAATCCCTCCGATATCTCCAGCAGGATTTCCACGCCGCCGCCCCATTCAAGGCGCGCAAGATACCGTTTTTCATCCGCCAGAGAGCGCATCTCCAGCAGCAGGTCTTCCCCTGCCACACCCGCCAGCGCTTCCACCCACAGGTCGCTGTTCTCCTCTTCCAGATAGAATATCCCCTGGGTCTCCCAGTGGTCATAAGGGGGCGCCAGTCTCTGCATACAGGCTCCCATGTGAATGTTCTTCTCCTCCACCATCTCAAAGAGATTTGAAAAGCGGTACAAAGTCCCGCCCCAGAAACGGGTTTCCATTTCCCTGGCCACCCAGTTGTCGCCCCTTAGGATGTCCGCTGTCAATTCCGCCTCTGAAGTCGGCAGACCGATCTCCGAGACTGCGTAGGACAGCTTCTCCTCCTGACTCGAAACATCCTCAGTGATTGCAACGGAATTCTGGGGAATCGTTTCCTGTACAGGTTGCGGGGAAATCCCGCAACCTACCAAAAAAATGCAGATAAGAGAAACTATGGCTGTCAACATTGAATATTTCTTTAATAAAAACATATCCGTAAATTCCTCTCACTACAAAAAGTTTTATTTTCCGCAACTTGTGTGGCGCGTCTCCGTTTTATAGTCGTAACCATCTGTGGCCCCACATGCACACTCCCACAATCCTCTGTAAAAGTATGAAACCACATCACAAGTTGAATATACCGGAATAGAACTTCCCGAAATATCCACTCTATAACCGACCAAATATTTATGTTGGCCCGTACGATAGGAATTATAGCAGGTATAGCTAACAACACTGTATGCATGTAAATGATTCGGCAACTTCATCGCAGATTCCGCCGCATAAGCCGACACCGCAATCCCCAAAGACAATGTGCCCGCCAGCATAAGTCCCATTACTTTTTTCAGTCTACTCATACTTGCCTCCTTTTGTATTTGATCCCATTCAACCACGACAACTCTTCTAAAATATGCATTGACCATTATATCCTGTCTTGTTTGCATATCCCTCAAAACCACTCTGTACAGTAGTGATACTGTAATTATAGATTAATTTCCAATTTTAGTCAACTGGTTTTTTATATTGTTGTATCAAGTGCCATTTCACCATTTCGCGCTATCCTCAATCTATTATCTGCTCCGATATCCCGGCAGACTTATACCCCGGATAAAAAAAGAGAAGGGCTTCAAAAATACAACTCTCCTTTTGAAGCCTCTTCTCTCTCTTTAATCTCTGTTTAAAATCTGCATACGACCTTACCGCCGGACCTTTTAACGGGTTTTCCCCGATCAGCGCCCGATCAGAGGAAGTATCTCACGCCGCTCTCAAAAATCTTCAGATCCTGTTCCCCATAAATATTCATGGCCACGGCGGTATCCCTTCTCTCGGAGTGGGCCATCTTGCCCAGCACCCTGCCGTCCGGAGAAGTGATGCCCTCGATGGCAGCATAGGAACCGTTGATATTGTACTCCTCGTCCATGGACACATTGCCCTGGGGGTCTGCGTACTGGGTAGCCACCTGTCCGTTGGCAAAAAGCCTGTCAATCCACTCCCTGGGCGCCACAAAACGGCCTTCCCCATGGGACGCGGGATTGCAGTAGGTTGCTCCCAGCTCCGCCCCCTGCAGCCAGGGAGACTTATTGGTCACCACCCTGGTATACACCATCTTGGAGATATGTCTGTTGATGGTGTTGAATGTCAGCGTGGGAGAGTCCTCCTTCTGGCCCAGAATCTGGCCGTAGGGAACCAGCCCCAGCTTGATCAGTGCCTGGAAGCCGTTGCAGATCCCCAGCGCCAGGCCGTCCCTCTCCTCCAGCAGCTTCGTCACCGCCTCCTTCAGCCTGGCATTCTGGAATGCAGTGGCAAAGAATTTGGCGCTGCCGTCCGGTTCATCACCTGCGGAAAAGCCGCCGGGGAACATGATGATCTGAGCCTGGCCGATGGCCTGCTCAAAGACTTCCACGGACTCTCTGATATCGGAGGCGCTCTGGTTTCTAAATACCCTGGTTACCACATCCGCGCCCGCCCGCTCAAAGGCTTTGGCGCTGTCATACTCACAGTTGGTTCCCGGGAATACGGGGATAAACACGGTGGGTCTGGCTACTTTATGTCTGCACACATAGATCTGCTCCGTCCTGTATTCCCTGCTCTCCACCGGCTCCTTCCCCGCAGCTGCCCTGGTGGGGAATACCTTCTCCAGCCTGGTGGTCCAGGCATTTAATGCCTCCTCCAGCGCAATTTGGGTCTGGCCCGCCCGCAGAACGGGTTCGGCGGTCACGGTTCCCACCACCCTGTAAGCAAGATCTCTCTCCTTGAGCAGCGCCAGTTTTTCTTCAGGCATTTCCACCAGCAGATCCCCCAGGCCGTTGCAGAAAAGTTCCCGGGCGTCCACATCCGCTTCCACCGTCACTCCCAGTCTGTTGCCAAAGGCCATCTTGGCCAGGGCCGCCGCTGCGCCTTTAGCATCCAGCGCATAAGCCGAGACAATGGCCTTCTCCTGCATCAGCTGGTGCACGGCATCGTACAAGTCCATCACCGCCTCATACATGGGAATGTCAAAATCATCCTTCTCTATGGCAAAGCGCACCAGCTTATTGCCGGGCGTCTTTAACTCCGGCGTCACAATGTCCCCATATTTGGCAATATCCACGGCGAAAGATACCAGTGTAGGAGGCACGTCAATATCGTTGAAAGTGCCGGACATACTGTCCTTGCCGCCGATGGAAGGCAGGCCGAAGCCGATCTGGGCGTCATACGCACCCAGCAGCGCCGCGAAAGGCTGGCTCCAGCGGGCCGGGTCCTCCGTCATCCTGCGGAAATACTCCTGGAAAGTGAATCGGATTTTGCTGTAGTCGCCGCCGTTTGCCACGATCTTGGCCATGGACTCCACCACGGCATAGATGGCTCCATGGTAAGGGCTCCAGGAGGACAGATACGGGTCAAAGCCATAACTCATCATGGTCACGGTATCAGTCCTGCCTTTCAGCACAGGCAGCTTGGCCACCATGGCCTGGGTCTCCGTCAGCTGATGCTTTCCGCCGTAAGGCATCAGCACGCTGCCCGCGCCGATGGAAGCGTCGAACATCTCCACCAGCCCCTTCTGGGAACACACATTCAAATCGTCCAACAGGGTCAGCCAGGCGCCCCTGATATCGCCGGCTTCCGCCTGCTCTCCCACCTTTTCCAGGGCATAACGCTTAAAATAATTCTCTTTCTCATCCGGAATCTCCACTTTTACTTCCGTCTCCTGATGAGCGCCGTTGGTATCCAGGAAAGCCCTCTTTAAATTGACAATGTCTTTTCCGCGCCAGTTCAGCACCAGACGGGGTTCTTCCGTCACGGTGGCCACCGCTACGGCCTCCAGGTTCTCCTCCGCTGCATAGCCCAGGAAAGCGTCCACATCCCCGGGGTCCACCACCACGGCCATGCGCTCCTGAGACTCGGAGATAGCCAGTTCCGTACCGTCCAGACCCGCATATTTTTTAGGCACCTTGTCCAGATCCACCCTGAGCCCGTCCGCCAGTTCACCAATGGCCACGGAAACACCGCCTGCACCGAAGTCATTGCATTTCTTGATCAGCCTGCTCACTTCCTCCCTGCGGAACAGACGCTGAATCTTGCGCTCCGTGGGGGCATTACCCTTCTGCACCTCCGCGCCGCAGGTCTCGATGGACTGCTCCGTATGTACCTTGGAGGAGCCGGTGGCCCCGCCGCAGCCGTCCCGTCCGGTGCGTCCGCCTAAGAGGATGATGATGTCCCCCGGATCCGAGGTCTCCCGGATCACGTTCTTCCTGGGGGCAGCGCCCATGACGGCGCCAATCTCCATGCGCTTGGCCACATAGTTCGGATGGTAGATTTCCTTCACGAAGCCCGTGGCCAGGCCGATCTGGTTGCCGTAGGAAGAATAGCCGGAGGCCGCGCCCCGCACCAGCTTCTTCTGGGGGAGCTTGCCCTTCAAAGTGTCCGCCACGGGAACGGTGGGATCCGCGGCCCCGGTGACGCGCATGGCCTGGTACACATAGCCCCTGCCGGACAGGGGGTCTCTGATCGCGCCGCCCAGGCATGTGGCTGCGCCGCCGAAAGGCTCTATCTCCGTGGGATGGTTATGGGTCTCGTTCTTGAAGAACACCAGCCACTCCTCGGTGGCCGCGGGTCCGCCCACATCGCCGTAGTCCATCTCCACCGGCACCACCACGGAGCAGGCGTTGATCTCATCGGACTCTTCCATGTCCTGCAGCTTTCCTTCCTTTTTCAGCTTCCGCATGGCCATCAGCGCCAGATCCATCAGGCAGATGAACTTATCCCCGGAACGCTCTCCGTAGACCTCCTCCCTGGTGTCCAGATAGCTGCAGTAAGTGGTCTCGATGGGGGAACGATAGTACCCTTCCCCGAACTCCACCTCCGTCAGCTCCGTGGAAAAGGTGGTATGGCGGCAGTGGTCGGACCAATAGGTGTCCAGCACCCGGATCTCCGTCATGGTGGGATTGCGCTTCTCATCCTCCCGGAAATACTTCTGAATATGTAGAAAATCCTTGAACGTCATGGCCAGAGAAAGAGAGTCGTAGAGCTCCCGCAGCTTCGTCTCCTCCATCTGCCCAAAGCCCTCCAGCACGGCCACGTCCGCAGGCTCCTGGAACTGCGCCACCAGCGTATCGGGCTTCTCTTCCCCGGTCTCCCTGGAATCCACAGGATTGATGCAGTAGGCCCTGACGCGGGAGAATTCCTCCTCGGAAATGTCCCCCAGAATCATGTAAGTCACTGCCGTGCGGATGACAGGCTCCCCGGAATGCTCCTCTTCCGTGTCTTCCTTCAGGAACTGGATGCACTGCACCGCAGAGTCCGCCCTCTGGTCGAACTGTCCCGGCAGATACTCCACCGAGAACAGTCTCGCGCCTTCCGGAACCTGGATGGCTTCCCGGTACAGATCGTCCACCGGCGGCTCCGAAAATACGGTCTTGCATGCCCTTTCGAACACTTCATCGGAGATATTCTCCACATCGTAGCGGATGAAGACCCTGACGCCTTCCACCTGGATGCCCAGGAAGTTCCCAATCTCCTCATGCAGCTCCTTCGCCTTCACAGCAAAGGGTTCCTTCTTTTCCACATAAATACGTCTGACAATTCCCATATGCTCCTCCATTTATACTCCCTCGCATTTCACGCCAAGGGATCTCATGATGAACAGAATCTCCCTGTCCACGGCTTCCGAAGTGATACCGATGGTCTGGGCGGAGATTTTCAGCCCCTCCAGCACGAACATGATGTTCCTGGCCATCCCTCCGCAGTCCTCACAGAAGAACTCCCCCTGCGCCACCCCTGCCTGTATCAGCCTCTCCATGATTCTCACCGCGGAATCGAACTGCCGCTTCAGCACATTCCCCTTCCTCACAGGCTGCCCCTGAAAATAGAATTCATACACCGCCTGTGTCAGAGTATCGTTCCTGCGCAGGAGCTCTTTCTTCTGCTCCTGCAGAAACAGGATCAGGATGTCCGCAGCCGTAGCGTTCTCGTCGATGCTGTCCGAAAACACATCGTCCGCTTCCTGGCTCTCCAGCTTCATGACTTCCTGGAAAATCTGGCTGGTGTCGTCAAAATACAGATAGAGACCGCCCCGGCTGATTTCGCAGGCTTCCACGATGTCCTTCATCGTGACTTTCTTGAAGCCTTTTTCCACGAAAACCTTCCTGGCCGTCTCCAATATGAACTTCCTCTTCTGTATCGATTTTTCTCCCATTCCAATCCTCCATGTCGAAGCTATTTTTTCAGACGTCCCTTACTTTCCGGCCCTGTCCCAGTACTCGATGATCTGGCGCATCTTCCTCAGCACCAGTACGAAAATGCTCTCCCGCACTGCCTCGCCCCAGAGATTGGCCTTCCTTCTGCCCTCCAGCACATATTTGGACAGAATCCCCTCCAGGATATCCCACTCCGTCAGCTGGGCGGCGGCAATCAGCCTCCTCTCATCCTCATGGTTCCGGATGCGGTTCCTCGTATATACATAGGCGTAATTGCGGTTCATCAGCGGGGTGGCTTCCGCTTCTTTGACAAAGTTCAGCAGCGTGCCGTCGTACACCGGAAAACTTATGGAACTTTTGCTCAGCCCCTGCCCCTGGTAGTTGTAGCTCACGCCGCGGCCGGCATTCTTCTCCAGCCAGGGCAGGTAGCGCAAAAGCGGTTCCACTACCGCTTTGTATTCCTGTATGACCTGCTGCCTGTTCTCTCTGTTCTGCTCCATTCCATATTTCACCTTCTTCATTTTGCCATTCCGGAAAACCGTCCCGGGCCAGACGCCCTGGGGCAGCTTCTGAAAAAATGACACATATGTAATTTATTTTATCATATTTTTCACAAATGTACAGCACCAAAAAAAATTATCATAATTTGCAAAAAGGTGTTGACAACCTATGCCCTTATATGTATAATAAAGAAGAATTCCCCTTTTATTGATGAAAGCACTCACGGGCTATCGCGGGTGCTTTCATCTTTTTTACTGCAGAGACATCTTTCAGCGGATGTCCTGCCCTGTCTCACAGCGCATTTTCTCCGCAAAAACTCCCGGCTCCTTCTCCATCTGCAGCATCGTGTCGAAAGAGGCCAGCAGCAGCCTGGGCTGCCTGTATCTGTTCATCTCCTCCGGCCTGTCCATGTAGAGCTTGAAATGGTCCACCTGCCACACCAACACGTCCACCAGGGTGTAACCCGCCACCTCATATCTGCACAGAAACTTCCCGTAGTCATGATAATAGGCCAGTTCCTGCAAAAGCCCCGGGGACTGCCGGATGCCCTGCCAGAGCGTCTCTGCGTACCCCTCGCTCTCGCCTGCCTGCTTCGCCAATCCGCCTATGAAATTCCGCAGCACCTCCAATGCCTTTTCCAGCTGCGCCTTCTCGTCCATGCCAATGTCCCCCTTCCCTGCCCGCTTCTGTCTCCGATTCCCCAAATACAAAAAGTGAACTGTCAACAATGCCTTCCAACTGACATTTATCAACGCTTCTCTTTTCCAGCAGGGGAAGAGAGGATTGAACTCCCCTGCCAGTTTTTCAGCATGATTTCCTCCTCATCATACAATAACATCTTGATATCCACTACCTCCTTCTCTATGCTGCTCAAATACTCTTTCAGTACATTTCTGTCCTTACAGACGCGAATCGCTTCCAGGACAGTATTAATAGTATCACACTCTCTGACGTCTTTCAATGAAATTTACTATACATCATAAGCAGCATCGCGGCAAGCCCACATCCTTCCCTGCCTGCAGACTATCCTATACCAGCATGTATATGCCCGCCCTGTGCATCCACCAGGATAATCCGGACATCGGGCCGTTTCCTTTTCCTCAAAAGAGACGTATGCCGGATATGTAGGATTCCATATGCTGTTCTTAAGTCATTCCCATTCCTGATATGAACCATGCTTTCTCCTTTCCGATATCTTCGCGGAACAATTTTTCATAGACCCGGAACCCCTCTTCTGGAGACGCTTATCAAAGAAACTTCAAGACAGGGAAAGCGGACAGATTTAGAAAAGGAGACAGCTATCGGCACGGACAATGGATCAGCACGGCCGCCTTGAGCAAGTACAGGCGTATCATTAAACTGCCGGACGATTTGCTGCGGCCTCTTGAACAGTTGCTGGATGAAAAAAGAATTACGTTCGAAGCTGCATACACAATTGCCAACTATATGCCTGATTACCTTTTGATTTCTTCAAAAAAGAAAATCCTCAGAAGCCCAGTAAAATCAAGGATTCTGAGGATTTTTCACAGCAGGGGAAGAGAGGATCGAACTCCCATCAACGGTTTTGGAGACCGCCGCACTACCATTGTACTATTCCCCTGTACGCCGCATTCTGCCGACAAAAGCTATTATAGCACAGACCCCCTGCATTACGCAAGCAGAATTTGCATTTTTTCAAAATATTTTTCACCAATATTTTTCAGCTTTTTCGACGCACGGCGTTTCCTGCCTCAAAGGGTCCTTACCAGCAGTTCACGAACTCTTCCTTGATGATGTCCACATACCGTCTGGCCTTGGAAATGTCATGGTTGATGGTATAGACATCCCTCTGGGCGATCTCCATCTCACATCCCCTGGCCGCCTGCAGGCTCTTCCTACTATGGGCCCGGAAAGCTTCCTTGTCCAGGCTGGTCCCTGTTCCCAGGTAATTGGGGCTGGGCTTAGGATGGTATATGACTTTGCTGCCCCGCAGCCTCTCCCCCATGTACTCCTCGCTGCACCAGGGGGAGCTGGAGACCTTGCGCAGGTTGGTCAGCTTTGAGAGGCATCTCTCCCGGATAGGATCCACCGGCTCACAGCATCCGTAGGAAAGCAGGCCATAGCTTCCCGGCTCCTTCTGGTCTGGCAGGGTATGGTTGTAGCACCAGCTCCCGCAATCTCTCTGTCTTTTCCGCTCACTTCCAAGCCCATTGCCTTCCTCCTGTACGCAACATATGGTCGTCCTTTGTTCAGAACAACCGTTCCATCACGTCCTGAACCGTCTTCACGCCCAAAATCCTGATTCTGGCGCTTCTGCACTCCTCCACGCACACCGCCGGCAGGATGCAGGTGTCGAAGCCCAGCTTCTCCGCCTCAGCCACACGCTGCTTCGCCATGCTGACGCCCCTGACTTCCCCGCTCAGGCCCACTTCCCCGAAAGCCACAAGCTTCGGATTCAGAACCCGGTTCTGGAAGCTGGACAAAATGGCAATCACGATCCCCAAATCCATGGCCGGTTCCAGGATCTTCATGCCCCCTGTGATGTTCACATAGGCGTCGCAGGGCCCCAGCTGCACGCCGGAGCGCTTCTCCAGCACCGCCATCAGGAGATTCACCCTGTTGAAGTCCGTCCCCGTGGTCTGCCTGCGGGGGATGCCGAAGTTGCTGTGGCACACCAGGGCCTGAATCTCCACCAGAAGCGGCCTGGTCCCCTCACAGGTGGCCGCCACCACGGAACCGCTGGCGTTCTCCGGCCTGCCGTTCAGCATATACTCCGAGGCGTTTGGCACCTCCGCCAGACCGCTCTCCCGCATCTCGAAGACGCCTATCTCGTTGGTGGACCCGAACCGGTTCTTCACCCCCCGCAGAATGCGGTAGGAAGCATGCCCGTCCCCCTCGAAATACAGCACCGCGTCCACCATGTGCTCCAGCACCCTGGGTCCCGCCACCGTGCCCTCCTTGGTCACATGGCCCACAATGAGGATAGACACCCCTAACCCCTTGGCCAGCTGCAGCAGGACGCTGGTGGATTCCCGGACCTGGGACACCGCCCCCGGCGCGGCGGATACGGATTCATTGTACATGGTCTGTATGGAGTCGATGACCACCACCTCCGGCCTGCGGCTGCGGATGACCTCCCCAATCTCTTCCAGGTTGGTCTCGCACAGCAGCAGCATCTTCGACGAGAACTCGCCGATCCGGTCCGCCCGCATCTTGATCTGCACCAAAGATTCCTCTCCGGATATGTAGAGCACGCTGTGGCCCTGGTTGGACAGGTTGCGGCACACCTGCAGCAGCAAAGTGGACTTCCCGATTCCGGGATCCCCACCCACCAGCGTCAGCGACCCCTGCACGATGCCGCCCCCCAGGACACGGTCCAGCTCCCCAATGCCGGTGACCAGCTTGTCCTCCTCCCGGACCGCCACCTCCGACAGCACCGTGGGCGCAGCCTTCCGCAGCCTGTCCCTCTGAAGGCCGCCCCCCGGGGCATGGGCGGAT